>OFHA01000113.1_pt1 | contig 72534 bp, 67 predicted proteins | sample 1521891 | NCBI WGS metagenome assembly OFHA01 (sample SAMEA3504089, study PRJEB24116) | mouse gut metagenome | biome: mouse gut; feature: mouse-associated habitat; material: faeces | place: Denmark | collected 2011
TTTGCAGCTACGCCTGCCAAAATGCCGACAATTACAAATATAATATGGAATTTATAATTGGCAAGGATATACCCCATCAGCCTTGCAAATAATTTCCCCGGATTTTTAATTTTGGGCTTCGGCCCCCGCGGCCCTTTCCCCATAGGCCCTCCGGGCTTTTGCCCGGAATTCCCTGCCTGTCCCTGTTCCAAGCTTATTTTTTCCTTTTCTGTCCCTGCCATTACCTGCCACCTCCCTGCTGGTCAAAGTCCCCGCCGCCGCCAGTCTGGGACTCGTAAACATCCCTGTAAATCTCACTCTTGGCCAACAATTCTTCATGGGTGCCAAAATCTGCTACCCGCCCGTTGTCCATTACAATAATCCTGTCCGCATTTTGTACGCTGGAAATGCGCTGGGCAATAATCAGCTTCGTAGTATCTGGGATTTCCGTAGCAAACGCCTGCCGGATTTTGCTGTCTGTGGCTGTATCCACCGCGCTGGTGGAATCATCCAAAATCAGGATTTTCGGCTTTTTCAGCAATGCCCTTGCAATGCAGAGCCGCTGCTTCTGCCCGCCGGACACATTGCTGCCGCCCTGCTCAATATAAGTATCGTACTGGTCTGGGAACTGCTCAATAAATTCGTGGGCGCATGCCATTTTGCACACCCGGATGCAGTCCTCCTTTGTGGCATTTTTATCGCCCCACCGGAGGTTTTCCAGAATAGTGCCGGAAAACAGCACATTCTTCTGGAGCACTACTGACACCTGGTTCCTCAGTTCCTCCATATCGTATTCTTTTACATTAACGCCGCCTACCGACACGCTCCCTGCAGTTACGTCATACAGGCGGCTGATCAGGCTTACAAGGCTGGATTTTGCGCTGCCGGTCCCACCGATAATCCCAATGGTTTCCCCCGCATGGATTTCCAGGCTGACATCCTTTAGTACCAGCTCCCCGCCTTCCCTGCCTGCCCCTTCCGGCAGCGGTGCAGAATAGGAAAAATCTACATGCTCAAAGGTTATCCTGCCGTCTGGCACTTCCATCACCGGATGTTCCGGGTTGGACAGGCTGCTTTCCTCATTAATGACTTCTGCAATACGCTCTGCACTTGCCATGCTCATGGTTACCATGACAAAAATCATGGAAAGCATCATAAGGCTCATCAGTATGTTCATGCAGTACGCCAGCAGGCTCATAAGCTGCCCTGTCGTCAGGCCATTTGCAACAATCATCTTCGCCCCCAGCCAGCTAATGGCTAAAATACAGCCATATACAGCCACCTGCATCAGCGGCGCGTTCCATGTCAGGATGTTCTCTGCCTTGGTAAACATCTGGCAGATCCTGCCGCTGGCCCTGGTGAATTTATCATTTTCATACTCCTCCCGCACATAGGCTTTTACCACACGGATTGCCGACACATTTTCCTGCACGCTGGCATTCATGTCATCATACTTCGGGAAAATTTCCTTGAAATACCGCATGGCTTTCCCCATGATCAAAAACAGGCAAAACCCCAGCGCAATCACCGCAGCCAGATAAATACTGGCTAATTTGGCATTAATAAGAAAAGCCATCAGCATCGCCGTTACCATGCTGATAGGCGCGCGGACGCACATGCGCAGTATCATCTGATAAGCGTTCTGGATATTCGTCACATCGGTAGTCAGCCGCGTCACAAGCCCCGCCGTAGAAAATTTGTCAATGTTGGCAAAGGAAAAACTCTGGATATTGTCAAACATGGCAACCCTTAAGTTCCTTGCAAGCCCGGTGGCCGCCCTTGCGCCATATTTTGCCCCCAGCATCCCCGCTACCAGGCCAAATACTGCCAGCAGCGCCATCACTGCCCCTGTTTTATAGATATACCCCATGTCCCCCTGTGCTACCCCATCGTCAATAATGGACGCCATCAGCAGCGGGATGAGCATTTCCATAATGACTTCGAAAACCATGCAGGCCGGGGTTACAAAGGAATCCTTTTTAAACTCCTTCACCTGCCCTAAAATTGTCTTTACCATTCCTGTCCCTCCCTTTCTTAAGCAGCAGGCATTGGTCTTGGATGCGGCAGCCTGCTGTCATCCCCTGCCGGGATACTGGCAGCCGCCCGCCATGTGCCGATTCATGTTATGGAATACTTGTTAGTATCATATGGAACTATTATATGCAGATAAATTTTAATGTCAAGAAACATTTTAAAAACGTAAAGATAAAAAGAATTGACGCCTAAAAAAGATATTGGCCGCTGTCCATTCCCTAATGGCAGGAAGATCCTGTAAACTCCGGCTGCCGGCCCTTTCACATCCTATGGATATATATTCTGGACATTGATTCCTCGCCGTCCCCTTGTGCCATGCACAGGAATTCCCATCCGTAACGCTCATAAAACGCGGCATGGTCCGTGATCAGATAAAGGGTGGCAATCCCCTGTTCCGCCATGTCGCTGCACACATAGCCCAGCAGCTCCCCCGCAATGCCCTGCCCACGGCATCCTTCCTCCACGTAAACGGCGCAGACATTCGGGGCTAAATCTTTTCTGTTATGGAAATCGTTTTCTATTACCCCAAGCCCTCCAATAATTCTAGGCCTTAGAGATCCCCCTCCCTGGGCAGGACCATCCATGGAGCCTGCTACTGCCACATACCACCGTGGGACGGGGGATTCATTTTTCAAGGCTTCTTCCATGCTCCCTGCATATGCTTCCCGGGGAATCCCCCATTTTTCATGGAACCAGCCTGCCGCAGGACCTTTCAGTTCTGGATGCTGCTGGATTGATACTATTTTATAATGTTCCATCCGTAACCTCCGTTAAGTGCCGCCTTCCCGGTTATTTTCGCATTTATTTTATGCTACCACAATATGCTCCATAAGTCAATGAGTTTTCGAATGTTTGTTCTTTTTTCTGGAAAATTTGATTTTCACTGCTGAATGCAGCATGGTTACAGGAACACTCCCTAAAAGAATTGGAAAGTTTGAAGAAGATATGTATAAAGAACCACAGACAGTTTATAAGATTTGGGGGATAAGGGAAACAGCGAAACATACCGGGGCAGCAAGGCAGAAGGCATAAGAAAAACAGTACAAAAATGCCAACTGCCCCGCGCTGCCCTAAACCCCGGAATATGCGGAATAGCCTGCGTCAACTGGCAGCACCACGCCTGTAACCGCGCTGGCTGCACGTTCATCACACAGGAAAAATACGGCTCCCAGAAGTTCTTCCCCTTCCACAAACCGCCCCATAGGCGTGCCTGCTAAAATTTTGCTGGAACGCGGCGTGGGGGAGCCGTCCTCCTGAAAAAGCAGGGAGCGGTTCTGGTTTGATACCAGAAATCCTGGCGCAATGGCATTGCAGCGGATGCCCGTCCCGGCAAAATGGGTAGCCAGCCATTGGGTAAAATTAGACACTGCGGCCTTTGCCCCAGAGTACGCCGGAATTTTCGTCAATGGGACATAGGCATTCATGGAAGAAACATTCAGGATGCACCCAGAGTTCCGCTGCGCCATCTCCTTTGCAAATGCCTGGGTAGGCAGCAAGGTTCCCTGAAAATTCAGCCGGAACACAAAGTCCACTCCCTTGGGGTCTAAATCAAAAAATGTGGTCTGGCCTTCCTTCCTCTCATGGTGGTACTCGTTGTCTGTCGTGGCGCGGGGGCTATTTCCGCCTGCCCCGTTGATTAAAATATCGCAAGGCCCAAAATCCTCCAGGACCTTCTGGTGGACTTCCTCTATCTCGTCTTCGTCCAGCACATTTGCCTTATAGCCTTTGCAGAGAAGGCCTTCCCCGGCCGCTTCCTCCGCCAGCTTTTCCACGCTCTCCTGGTTTAAGTCCAGGGCAGCCACCTTTGCCCCTGCCTGTGCAAAGGCCTTCGCCATGGCGCCGCAGAGCACGCCGCCTGCGCCAGTCACTACTACGGTCTTGCCTGTAAAACTTATATTTAATGGTAACTCTGTCATTACAGCTCTCCTCTCTTTTCTTATTTCCCGCCAGAAAACCTTTTTCAGGGGTACTCTAGCTGCTGTGCCGGCGTGCAAGCTCTGCCACATTTTCCTCCACCCGCCGTTTGCCCAGCGGGTAAATGAACCACAGGCAGAGGGCAACCAGCACAAAGCCGGAGGCAGGCGCGATACAGGACATTTTAAAAATCCCTTCCGTCACATCCGGGTCAAAAGCCGTGGCCTGTGTGTAGCCAACCATGGAAAGGAGCACCCCCGTCAGCCCGGAGGACAGCGCCTGCCCAACCTTCCTTGCAAAAGAATAAACAGCATAAATTGTCCCATCCTCCCGGATGCCGTTTGTTACCTCTGCGTCATCAATCACATCGGTAATCATTGCCCAGATCACCGTATTGAAAAATCCCATCCCCACATAAGCCACCGTGAAAAACCCTACATAGACAAAAGGATTTGCCGGATGGACAAAAAAGCAAATCAGGAATACCGCTGCAGAGCCCAGGCAGGATGCAATAGACAGTTCTTTTTTCCCAAACTGGGTGGAAATTTTCACTGCCAGCGGCGCGCAGATTGCCAGCACTGCAATGGAGCCTGCCAGCGTAGAAGCAGACTGGGCTTTAGGGCTCCCGTAAAAATTAGGGAATACAAATCCTGCCATCCCCTGCATGGTAAGCTGAGCCAGCAGCAGGGCAATGGCTGCTGCAATAATCCCAAGCAAGGCGCGGTTGGTTGCCAAGCTTTTCAAAAGCCTGCCGACCTCCAGCTTCTGGTTGTTTGCTGGGACATCCACCCGTTCCCGCACAAAACGGAAGCAGAGCAGGTAACAGATAATTGCCAGCACGCTGAATACCCCGGCGATGACGGTCATGCGGGAGCCTGACAGGACGGTATTCCCATTTACCGTTACAAATGCAAACAGCGGCGTGCCAACCCCAATTACAAGCCCTGCCAGCGTAGCCCCAATTGTCCTCCAGGTGGACAGCTCCGCCCGGTCTTTCGGGTCTGACGAAACCGCAGAGGCCATGGAGCCATATGGGATGTTGATGGATGTGTAAAAAATGGATCCCCACAGTATGTAGGTCGCCACCATCCAAAATACCTTGAACCCATACGCCATATTTACAAAGCCTGACTGGTAAATTAAAAACGAAGCGATTGCCACAGGGCCGCTCATCCGTTTCACCCATGGGCGGAATTTCCCTTCCTCCGTAGGCTTGGAACGGTCCACAATCTGCCCCATGGTTACGTCGGTAAAGGCATCGATAAACCGGGCCGCCATCATCAGCCCCCCTACAAGCCCAGCGCTGATCCCCATTACGTCTGTGTAAAATTTCAGCATAAAGCTGGAAGATAAAATAAATGTGAAATCATTCCCAAAATCACCAAACATATAGCCTACCTTGTCCTTCATGCCAAATGGCCGGACGGAAAGCCGCGCACCTGATCCCATGCTGTTCCCTCCCTTTTCTCCAATTTACTGCCTGTAAGAGTATTTGCAGTTTTTCATTTCTTATGCCTGCCAAATACGACCTGCTGCAGCATACGAAGAAGCCTAATCGCCCGTTAATCCTCCCGGCTAATCTGGATTAACTGGGCGTTCAGGCTTTCCACAAACCCTTCCGGCATCATGGAACCAGCCATATTGGCCATATCCTCCGGCTTCATGGTTTTCATCATGTCCCACATTCCCTGCCCCGGAGCCAGGTCGAAGTTAGTCGCCAGCTTAATGGCCTTTGCAGTGATTTCCATGGCTTTTGGGGATTTGGAGATTTCTTCCATGGTACAGCGCACATTGTATTTGCCTTCCGGGAACTCCATCGGGGCTTTCAAATCCAGGTTCCCTGCCAGCCTGAACCAGTTTGCCACGCCCTCTGCCCGCTCATTCACCTCCGGAAGCACATAAATGTCTGGCTCTTTGTCCACTTTTTCAATTGCCATGCTGTCCTTTACGCCCCCTGCCACTGCAAGGATGGTGTTAAAGCCATTTTTTAAGGCAACGGAAAACACAAAGACTTTCTCTGCGCTCTTGACGCTTTCCAGTTCCCCATTGACAAACAGGGAAACGGTGGGCTGGTTGGAGTATATCCGGATTTCCGTGGTTTCCCCTGCCCTCTGGGCATACCGCCTGCCGCAGAGATGGACCATGGGCTCCTTGTTCCAGTATGCCTTGTAAATATAATAGCTGTCTTTCTTCGTTTTCCGGTCCATGGTAACAAGCCCCTTGTTGTTCCGTCCGGCTACCCCGCCCTCGTTTCTGGCTGCGCACCCAAAATCAAACATGTTCCACACATGGCTGGACCAAATCCAAGGCCGCTCCTCCAGAACTTTTGCCATATGCTCATGGTACAGAGCCTGATACTCCTCGCTGTAGTCCTTGCAGGCAGGGCTTGGCCCATGATAGGTAACAATCCCCTCACAGCCATATTCCGAAAGCCCTATGGCAATATCTGGATGCTCCGCGTGGTATTTGTCAAACCATGGCCCATTGTCCTCCATTTTCCCGCCATACCAGCCAAAATAGTGGTTATAGCTTTCCACATCTGTAATCCCATGCACCGGGCTGCTGGTGGGGGTCATGGAAACATGGGCAATGGTGGTAAGCCGGGTCTTATCCATCCTTTTGCACAGCTCATTCAGTTCCTTATGGTTTTCCACCAACTGCCCTGAGATGCCGCCGATTAAAATTTCATTGGAAATGCCCCAGAAGCAGATGCTGGGATGGTTGTAATTCTGGAGCACCAGTTCCTTTAGCTGGGTGATGCAGTTCTGGTGGGCTGCCGGATCCTTCTCCATCACGCTGATAAATGGGATTTCTGCCCACACCACAAACCCCAGCTCGTCACAAGCATCGTAAAAATCTTTGGAATGCTGGTAATGGGCCAGACGGATGGTATTCGCCCCCAGCTCCTTAATCATCCGGGCATCGCTGTAGTGATCCTCCCTTGTCAGTGCATTTCCCTTGTAAAGCATGTCCTGATGGCGGCTTACGCCCCTTAAGGGCGTGGGGATCCCGTTTAAAATAAATCCCTTGTCCGGGTCGCAGGAAAAGCTGCGGACGCCTGCCCTTGCAGATACCTCGTCGTAGGCTTCATTGCGCCGCTGCAAGGTGGCTGTCACCGTATACAGGTATGGGTGTTCGCAGTCCCATAAAACGGCATCCGGTACATAAACCTCCACTTCCGTGCTGTCTGCAGGCCGCACGGCGCTTGCTACTTCTTTCCCATCTGCATCCCGGACGCTGTATAAAACGGTAAAGTTTTCATCTGCATTTACTACCCAGGATTCCAGCTTAAACGTTGCCCCGCCATTGCTGCATGGGGAAGGCGACACCATAAGCCCGCTGCTGCCCCAATGCTCCAAATCAAAATGGGCGTCCGGCACGCTGATTAAGTTCACGCCCCGGTACAGCCCCCCATAAAAGGTAAAATCTGCGGACTGAGGGTAGACGCTGCTTTTCTTCTCATTGCTGCATGCAATGGCTAGGAGGTTTTCCCCTTCTTCCTTGCAGGCGTCTGTAATGTCCGCACGGAACAGGGAATACCCCCCTTCGTGGTAAAATTCCCCTTTGCCATTGACATAGACGGTCGCCTGTTGGCCGGCTGCTAAGACTTCAAGGAACACGCGCCCTCCTTTCAGCGGCTGCCTGGGCGTTTCAAAGGTTTTGGCATACCAATAGCACCCCCTGTCATAATTGCCGTTCCCGTCGTGCCCGTCCACGGAATTCCAAGTGTGGGGCAGGTCTATGGACTGCCAGCTTTCCGGCATTTTTTCTGGGAGCGGACCGTTTTCTTTGGAAAATTTCCACTTCTGGTTCAGGTTGATGATGTTTCGCATGTGGTTCCTCCTTTTTATGTTTGCATTGCTTTTATTTTGCGTTTGTTCCACTAGAAACATGTGTGAAAAAGGAGGAACATATTTCTAAATTTGGGAAATACTGGAATTTCAGCTAAGAAAGCGGGAGAAAATATGTTTGAGGGCTTTGATTTTACGAATTTTTGGGAAGACAGTGCATATGCATTGGAAGAATATGTGAGCAAACCGCCTTCCGATGAACTAATTGCCCGCGTGGAACAAGAATTAGGTTATAAGTTGCCTGCCTCTTATATTTGGTTGATGAAACAACATATCACCAAAAAGCAAGACGCATAATACGCAGAGCCGGCAGGCTGATTGAAAAGGTGTTTGAGCAGAACGCTGAACAGCGGGCAGTGGATTTAAGGCTTGTACTCCGCACACTTCGGGAAATAGCCGACATTAAGGAACTTACCTCTACGCTTGTCAATTTTATCGGCTTTTTCAAGATGAATTACTCTATCATGACGATTCGCTATTTCCAAATCATGGGTTACAGTAATAATAGTCGTGTTAAATTCTTTGTTCATTTTAAAAAGCAGGGTTACAATTCTTTCTCTGTTCTCCATATCCAGAGACGCTGTTGGCTCATCAGCCAAAATAATTTGAGGTTTCATAATGATTCCTCTGGCAAATACAGCCCTGGCTTTTTCTCCGCCAGAACATTCAAGCGGCTTCTTTTTTAATATTGGTTTAATACCGATTGCATCAACTACACTTTCGAAATCCTCTGGCTTAAACTCTTTTTTCCCAGAGCCTGCGTAAAGTAAAGGCAATTTAATATTATCTTCAATCGTCAAAGAATTGATAAGTGCTGATTCTTGAAGAATAAAACCAATCTTTTGATTTCGCCATTGTGCTAACTCATTTGTATGTAGATTATTAGTGAGTGAACCCAAAAGAGCATATTCACCGTTATAGTTTCTATCTATCAATCCGATAATATTAAGCAAAGAGCTTTTTCCTACTCCAGATTCGCCTACAATGGCAATTTTTTCACCATCTGCGACTTCAAGTTTGAAGTCATTTAATATTGAAATCTGTGCTTTTTTGCTTTCATAGATTTTTTCTTTCACGCTTAAATCAATAATTTTTGTCATTGTAACACCCCCAAGGAAATTGGAATTTTTTTGATTTTCCATAACATACTCTCCGCAGCAATTACTCCGATAAGAATATCAGAAGCAGCTACTAACAATAAAGCCAACCAGTCCATACCTATCAAACCAAATAATCCATATGTGGCAAAGGTGGCATCTTTTCTTAGCCAGCATCCATATCTGTCAAAAGCAGTGATTATAAAAATAACTATTAGGTTAATAAACGAAAGTATCCCGAAATAACCATAAAAAATTTTTTTTAACTTTGAATAACTTAATCCAACCAACAGATTGATTGTAAATTCTTTTAACATTAAACGGACACTGACTAATGCGTTCCAAACAGAAAGACAAGTTATAACTACAAGCAAAACAAAGGCTGTTATGCTTATGATTTTTAAGGTATGAAGATAATACTCATTGAAATAATCATAATTTTCCTGTTGGCTAAAGAAATTAAATTTTAAGCCCAAATTATCTTCGATAACCTCACCTAAATCTGCTATTTGTTCTTTTGTGCTTTGCAGAATTGTAATATCCATGAGACCATTTAATCGAAGGTCTATATTTGCGTGATTCATAAATTCCTCATTCACAGGAACGAGAATCGAAAAATTGTAATATGTCTTGGAATTGAGAGCATAATAATTGGAATGGTAAGCATTTTGCTTCAAAACCCCTTGAACTTTTAGAGTTATTGGTTGTCCAAGGATAGATTCTTCAATTTTTATTTTTGACCCAACGGGGTATGTTGTACTTAACCCTTTTCCTATTAAAACTGGTATTTCCCCATCAAATTGGTAATTAAAATCTACATCTGCCCCTTGTGAAAGCTCAAATTGATTTAATTTATAATACTCCTCATTCATATAGCCTAATGATATTTCCATATCATCAGTGTTAGATATGGATGCAATAAATCCATCTGTATAAAAAGCATAATTAAAGTTATTGTTCAAATAGTCGTATACTGCTTGTATTCCATTTTCGTTAATTAGACCCATATCCATATGACTGTTTGGGTCTAAATTAGCGATGTAAATTCCTTCTTGATTGATATATTTTGTTTCTTGATACCCTTGAAAAGTTGATAAAATTGAACGAGCAGCAGTAAAGGTTATGTAATTCGCCATGCAAAGCAACAGAATCATACCTATGCCAAGTATCGCTTTTCTTAAAAATATTTTTGAAACAATAAACCTAAAAATTTTCATATTTCCGCACCTGCCTTGCACTAATTAGTATGTATGTTATCAAAATGAGAACTAAGTAAAAGTTGCTGAAAAAGTTGAAATCCAAATAAGCATTTGCTAAAACCGATAGAAGGTAAACGGGAATTAATATCGTTAAGCTATCCCGTATATACCGAGTTGTGATATTAAATACAGTACCTCCCACAAGTATTCTGCAAAATATTTCTGCCTTTTTCCTTTGCAGCATTTGATAATGAAAAACCATCACAATGAATGTAAATAACGAAACCACTAAAGGCTGGTAATCAATAAAGTTTTTCAAAAAAGCTTTTAGAAGATAAGAATCCAAATCTAAAGTCTTTACATAATCCAAAAGCAAATTTAGAGAAAAGCAGAGAATATATGCAAAACTTAGCTCTAACATATCTGTTAGCCTAAATATAGATTTTTTCATGGTCTACCCCTTTAACGTATTGAGCGTTAATTTCTATCTTTCTTTTGTGATGTTCCTATCTTTGCTTTATAAAGAGATTTCGCTGTCAACATTGCAAAATAAAACAGCATAGCAACCAGAATAATAACGCAAAAATCTCGTTGTGACGAATAACTCATAAAGTTGATTCCTTTTGTGCAAAGATGAGCTGCCATATAGGAAATTGGGAAAAGTATAGCTCTGTCAATCCATACAATTGTTGCTTGCTTGTTTTTTAATAAAAACCGCAGAACTGCAAGTATGACAAGGACAAGGAATGCTAACATAAAATATGGCAGGAAAATTTGTCTTGGCAATGTTACAGTGTCTTGATAAGCATTATCATTTGTCCCATAAATCAATACATCTTCGGAACCATCATTTTGAGCATAGAAAATCTGAATGTTCGTTTCTCTATCAGAGGGAATAACCATATTTTGTTTTCCACGATTAGACGAATATATGTCCCAAGTCGTAGTCCAAGCATTTATCTGATAAATCTCTGTTTCATCATTAAACTCTTTCATACAGCTATAACCTGTTACCTTATTATCAAAGGCGATGGTAATGCTCCCGTCAGCACCGCTATTAACATTGAACAAGTCATCGGAATAGGGAAAAAATTTAGGTGATGTTAAAATTCCAAAGAGAACCGTTACTATGGCACATGCCAAAATCGCTGTTAAAAAAACAGTCTGAAGGCGTTTGATAAATAATTCCTTTTTTATTCTTTTTAGCGGAACAATATCAGCGCCGGGGATAATGCCCGCAGGTTTCCGCATATGTTCAAGCTCTGCACGGCACGCTTCACAATGTTCGAGATGTTCACTAACAAACTCTCGTGTATCCGTACTTACCATGTCTTCTACATAAAGCGGAAGGATGTCTCTGATTAAATTACATTTATTACTCATCTTTTTCCTCCATTTGCGTTACTATTTTATTTCTTGCCCGGTGATAAGTGACACAAGCCCAGTTATCTGTTTTTTGGAAAATATCTGCAATCTGTTTAAAACTTAACTCCCCAAAAACCCGCAGCATAAAAACTTCTTTATAAGGTTCATCTAAATTATGCAGCAGGAGATGTATTTGCATCGCATCGTATTGCTTTGATATTTGTTCCTCAATGGTATCTTGATTGTCGGGGAAATCAATATCATCAATATTTTCAACACGCTGCTGCTTTTTCAAGTAGGAGAAATAACAGTTTTTTGCAATTTGGCAAAGCCAGACACGGACATCTGTTTCACCACGAAAATTATCTATGGAACGCATTGCCTTAAAAAAAGTTTCGCTTGTGATTTCTTCTGCAATACTTTCGTCTTTTGACAGCTTTTTGAGAAAAAGAAATACATCATTAAAGTATTTTATATAAATCTTCTCAAATTCTTCTTCAAAACCTGCCACTTTCTCACCTCCTACTCACTTATAAGACTTCGCATTTCAAAAAATCTTACAAGTTTTTTGAACTATTTTTCTTTTTCTTTTTTCGTGCATCGTCTGGCTTAAAAGTATTTTGCGGAATAAGCCACACACGATTTAACCGCCGGAGTAATATTTAAGGCTCCCTCAACATGGTTTTCCTTGCAAAGCCGTTGTACCCACCTAAGCGGTACATTCCATTTTTCTGCGGCTTCCTGTGGTGTCATAACGATGGACACCCTTGGTCTTGGCTATATCCTTCCCACTACTAGGGCGGATTAGGGACTTTCACCCAGAACAAAGTGGGCAAGCCCACTTCAACTCCCCTAACCCCTCACTCATGAGGGGCATGCACATTTTGCTGCGCCATTTGCGGTGCGTCAGAGCATACGCAGTATGCTGAACGTATCGCGTTTTAGCACAATTGCGAAGCAATATCTTACCTCTTGTGCGAGTGCGCATATTATTTTTTGTCTTATAGGAAAGACACTTTCGCACTTTAGCGTGGCAAGGTCTTTCCTATAAGATAAAAAACTTCCCTTTGTCGAAACGACAGGCAATCATATTTCGTATTATCTGCCGCACGATGGCAAAAGAAAAATATCCTGTATTTTGTACATTTTTGAGATTATGTCAATTTACATAAAGAGAACTTACCTGGTAAAATAAAAGTAGAATAGTATACCCTGCAGAGGAATTTTTCAGAAAAGGAGGGGTGTTATGGCTGCAAAAATTCTGGCAGTGGCCGGAAAAGGAGGCGTGGGAAAAACGTCTCTGGCGGCTGCAATGGTGAAAGTGCTGGTATCTGCTTTTCCTGAAAAAAAGATACTGGCCATTGATGCAGACCCGGCAGTGGGACTTTCCACGGCCCTGGGCCTGGAAACGGAAGTGACGGTGGATGATATCCGCAGAGAGGTAGTGGACCAGGCGAAACGAGGTGACGCCGCGGGAGCCATTGAACTTCTGGGAGAAGCAAGGTATCGGATTTTTGACGCACTGGTGGAGCAGGACGGATTTTCCTTTATAGCCATAGGAAGGCCGGAAGCGGCAGGATGTTACTGCAAAATTAATGGTTATCTGAAAGAAGTGATAGGGATCCTTTCCGGGAACTTTGACTATATTGTGATTGACGGAGAAGCGGGAATTGAACAGATTAACCGGCGGGTGATGGAGAAGGTAACCCATCTGCTTCTGGTTACAGATTCCAGCAGAAAAGGGACTCAGGTGGTGCAGACCATCAAAAAGGTAGCGGATGAGCTTGTGATGTACGAGGATGCGGGCGTGATTTTCAATCGTCTGCCCAATCTGGAAACAGCTTCTTACATGGATGTGGGCGCTCTTCCGGTTCTGGCCAGAATACCGGATGATGCAGCCCTGGCAGAATTTGATTTAAAAGGCGAGAACGTATTTTACCTGCCTGAGGATGCGCCCATTGTCCGGGGTATCCGGGAAGCCCTGGAAAAGATACATATTTTATCTTAGGGGGAAAATTATTTTACGAAAATCTGAAAAAAGGAGGGTACATGAAAGATTTAAAATATTTATATGAATTTGAACGGTTGCTGGATGAAGCCAATAACGGGCTGGTCCGCAAAGCCCAGGAGGAGGGAAGAGTCTGTATCGGAACTGTGTGCAGCCTGGTGCCGGAAGTGCTGCTGGAGCTGCCGGGGGTTTTTACCGTCCGGCTCCGTGCGCCCCGGACAGGTTCCATGGATATGGGAACCTACTATATGACCAGCTTTCTGTGCGAATACAGCAGAGCGCTGCTGGAGCGGGCCATTGAGGGCGGCTACCAGTTTCTGGACGGTCTGATTGCTCCGGATGCCTGTTCCATGATTAACCGTGCAGTGGAGAACATGGAACTTCTGAAGACCATGTCCAAAGAAAAGTTTTTCTACCGTTATATGGAAATTCCCATGAAAGCTGACGACAACGGCCTGTCAGTGTATGTGTCAGAGTGCAGAAGCAAGATTCTTAAGCCCCTCCGGGAGGCATATGGCATTGATACTTCAGAAGAAGCTCTGAGAAAAGCAGTGGAGAACCACAATAAGGTCTGCCGGCTGCTCACGGAAATCGGGGATTTCCGCAAGGAAGAAAAGCCCCGGATTACAGGATATGAATACCATATACTCACACTGGCTTCCTATGTGTGCCCGAAAGACATGCTGGCGGATAAACTGGAAGAAACTCTGGAGGAGTTAAAAAACAGAGAGCCGGATGACAGGAAACGGTTCCGGGCCAGAGTGGTGGTGGCAGGTTCTGAGATTGATGATGTGGATATGATAAAACTCATTGAAGAGGCGGGAGCGCTGGTGGTGGCAGACCGTTTCTGCTTTGGAGCATTGCCGGGCAGAGAGGTGATCCCCTTAAATGACAGTGAGGATATTGTAACCCAGGTGTGCCGCCATTATATGTATATCAGCGCCTGCGCCCGCTATATGAACCGGGAGAAAATAGAAGAACGCCGGGCTTATGTGGATAAACTGGCCAGAGAATACCATGCGGACGGGATTATTTACGAGCAGATGAAATTCTGTGATTACTGGGCTTACGAGCGTATGGTGGGAACCCATGTACTGCGGGAAGAATACGGGTATCCGGTACTTTCTGTGGACCGGCCCTATGCGGTGGGCAGTTCCGGCCAGCTTCGCACACGGGTACAGGCCTTTGTGGAGAGCATTGAAATCAAAAAACTCCGGAAGAACAGAGGAGGTGAGAGGTAATGGGCAGGAAAATCGGAAGCGAACGGCTGGGAGATTTGTACCAGCCTGGAAAAAAGGTCCGAAAACGCCGGGAATGGAGGGGCGTAAAAGATACTCTTTACGATTACAGCCGCTGGCTTCATACCATGGGCGTACTGGGAAAGTTCATGCTGAATAAAAATAATGTAAAGGCATTTTTCCGTTACCGCTGGATGCTGAATTATCTGGCAGTTCCCATGATGGTGGACCGGCATACCGCCGGACTCCGGGGAAATCAGCTTCGGATTGCCCATACGGAATATGATCTGGTGGTGGAAGACATTGCAAAACTGATGGCAAACATGTTTCGCGCCGATAAAAATACCGGAAATGATCAGGAATTTTCCAGGAAACTGGTGATTCTGGATGAAAATGAAATGTCCCATCTTCTGTGTGGTTTTCCCAACCTCATCGGTGTGGGCCGGGAGATTCCCGCGGTGTATGTGAGCGTGCTGCTGCGGCAGGACGCAGTGTGCCATTACATAGATGTGGCCCAGGAATACGGACTGTCAGGAGATGTATGCCCCATGCCGGAGGCAGAAGTGGGGGTATCCATTGACGACGACTATCCCATATTCGGCGCCTGTGCCATTCAGTGCAATACCACATGCGATGGCAGCCTGATGGGAAATGGCGTGGTGGCAAGACGTCTGGAAGGAGAACATGGCATACCATGCTTCCAGCTGGCGGCTCCCATCCGCCATACGGAAGAAGGAGTGCAGGAATATGCGGCCCAGGAAATCCGCAATGCCATTAAATTTATTGAGGACTGTACCGGAGAAACCTGGGACTGGGACGCCTATTTTGAATGTGCGAAACGGTTTAACGCAGAAACCAGGGAACGGATGGAATGGCTGGATCTGAGCACCACGGAATATCCCCAGGTTATCGGGGCCAATCTGGCGCTGTACACCGAGACAGTTTATATGGCCATCGGCGGAAAAGTACCGGCCTTTCTGGAGGCGGATAAGAAAATTACCAGACTGGCCATGGACTCATATAATAAGAAAGAAATGATTGTGCCCCAATACCGTCACCGGGCCATAATCTGGGGCGTGCAGGCCCAGTATTACACGGATTTTCTGCCCTGGCTGCAGAACTGCTGGGGAATTCTGCCGCTGGTGGATATGCTGAGCCTGGTGTCCACGAAAATGATTTCCGAAGACGACCCGGAACAGGCTATTTACGATATGGCCCATCTCTACGAAAATATGATTATGCGCAACCGTACCCATGGAGGATATAAAGTGCTTTTGGATGATCTCTGGAGATTTTGTGAGCAGTTTCATGCAGATATGGTGATTCTCTGGGAACATATGAGCTGCAAAGCTCTGGACGGAATGCACGGACTGTTTGAAGAACAGGCCAGGGAGCACGGAATCCGGCTGATCTGGGCAGTCCATGATTTGATGGATCCCCGTGTGGTGCCGAGGGCAAGCCTCAGGCAGGACGTAAACCGCTATATGAGAAGCGTGCTGAGGGAAGAGCCTCTGGATCCCAGCCTGGAAGAAATTGACGATGCTTCTTCCTGGTAAAAGGAAGAGAGCCGCTTTGCAGTGAAAGTTTTTCCTGCAGACATGGCCGGAACACAGGCCGGGGAACAGTCATGAGACAGAAAGGACAGGAATATGAAATATTTTGGAGGCTGCGATTCAGGCAGCACCTATACCAAATGTGTGATTATAGATGAGACCGGAAAAATAGCGGCAGACGTCACCCTGAAAAGCCGCATCAATTCTGTGTTAAGTGCGCAGGCGGCATTGGATGAAGCCATTGCGCAGGTAGAAGGACTTAAGAGCGCCGAAGACCTGGCTTACCTGGTGGGAACCGGATATGGAAGAAATAAAGTCCCCTTTGCCGATGAAAATATTTCCGAGATAAGCTGTCATGCCATGGGCGTTCATGTGGCGGACCCCACGGTAAGATCCATCATTGACATTGGAGGACAGGATGTAAAGGGGATTGGGGTGGATACCGACGGAACCGTGCAGAATTTTGCCATGAATGACAAATGTGCGGCAGGAACCGGGCGTTTTTTTGAAGCCATGGCAAAGGCCTTTGAAATGGATTTGCCAACGTTTTCCAGGCTGTCCCTGAAAGCAGAAAACGTTATTCCCATCACCTCCCAGTGTACAGTGTTTGCAGAGAGCGAAGTGATTTCCCTGGTGGGAGAAGGAAAACCCATGGACGAGATTGCGGCCGGCATTGAACTGTCCGTGGCCAAACGGTGCTTTGTTATGGCCAAAAAGGCAGGAGCGGTAGACAGAATCACCCTGACAGGAGGCTGCGCCAAAAACGACGGGCTGAAAGCCGCCATTGAAAAAGTGCTGAAACTGAAAGTCATTGAACTTCCCGTTGACCCTCAGTTAATCGGAGCCCTTGGGGCGGCGGAATTTGCAAGGCAGAAGGGAATGCATAAGGGGGACAGAATATGACATATATCAGAAAAGCAGCGGTAAAAACAGTAAAAGCGGCCGCAGTGTCTGCTGTTTTGTTTTTTGTAATTTCCTTTACCATATATATTTTTAATCTGGATATGAAGCTGACTGCGGCAGCAGAGCCTTATCTGGAAAAATGGCATGACCGGGTGAAACGGGAGCGTAAACTGTAATGATGAAGCTGTATGATTCCATCCTGAGAGAACTGCTGGCCGGACTGGAGACATACCCTGTCCGGAGGCTGAATAAGGAGAAAGGCAGCTGCTGGAAGGATGCGGGCAGGGAGGCCATGATTCTCCGCAGCGATATGGCTTATGAGCTGGGCAAAGGGACACTGCCGGCTCTGGGGAGTACCATTCTTACCATGGATAAAGAACTGGTGCCGGAGGATGAAATTTTACTGTACGGAGAAGATCTGAAAGAAATCCGTAAAGACCGGCCCTATGCCAGAATTGCAGCGGTTCGCATGAAACAGGGAAGTCTGGGAGAAGGAAATGAGCTTTACAATGAGGTACGGAAAACAGAATACACCAGATACCGCCTGTTTCCGGAAGGATTTATGATGCGGGTTTCCGTTTCCCAGGAGCGGGAGGCGGTACGGGTGGGCAGACAGGCCCTGGAAAAAGGACTGGGCTTTGCCCAGGTGGGCAGTATGTTTCTGACAGCGTATCACAGGAATCCGAAAGTGGAAGCGGTAAAGTTGATTTTTATTACCAGAAAGGAATTTCCCTGGTCAGAACTGGGAGGATATATCCGGAAAGCAGAACAGATTACCAGAGCCATTGACCATGTATTGAAAAATCTTTCCATGGACTGCAACGCCTGCAGTCTGAAGCAGATTTGCGATGAAGTGGAAGGTCTGAAGGAACTGCACAGAGCCCCTTCAGAGAACGGAACGTGTATCGGATGAGAAAAACGAATCCATCGGATGAGAAAGAAAGGAGAACATTATGCCGGAAATGAGCAAAGCGGTTATCCCGCCTCATATGAGCGACAAAGCGCCCAGTGAAAAAATAATGAAACTTGGAAGAAAGATTACCGACGTGGCACTGCACAAGCTGAAAGGACTGACAGTGGCCGATCCGGAATACTGGGGACTGGCGGAAATCGTCACAGAAGAAATGGCAGATATTGCCCTGACCATGAAAGTACGCCGCCATTACAGAGTTGAAGAACTCTGGAAAATGAATAAAGTGGAGAAAGAGGACAGGGAGCATTTTCAGGAAGTGCTGGATGAAATGAGCTATATCGGCCTTCTGGAATATGACTACGGCAATAACTACGACCACTACGGTTCCATTCCTGGGCCCACAGACCGCAGATACTGTCTGCCCATGTTCGTGCCGGGCTCCGCGGAGCTCTTTAATATGGAAGAAGGGCCGGAAGGCAATAAACGTCTCCGGGAACATCCGGCGCTGGCCAGTTTCTTTGAGCGCATGACCTTTATCCCCCTGGACGGGATTACCCATATGGTGCCGCCGGGAGGAGCCGGAATCGGTATGCACGTGATTCCTGTGGAACAGGCCATCTCCATGGAAAATGGAACCATTGATCTGGAACATATTTCCTACTGGCTGAAAAAATACGAAGGACATATCGGCGTAGGCCAGTGTTCCTGCCGAATCAGCCGCCAGATTCTGGGCGAAGGCTGCGGCGATGATGAGATGAACTGGTGTATCGGTGTGGGAGATTTTGCAGACTACTGCCGGGAGACAGGAAAGGGCCATGATATTACATACGAAGAGGCCATGGAAATTTTCCGTAAAGCAGAAGACAACGGATTTGTACATCAGATTACCAATATTGACGGAGAAAATAAAATATTCGGTATCTGCAACTGCAACGTGAATATCTGCAACGCGTTGAGAACCTCTCAGTTATTTAATACGCCCAATATGAGCCGAAGCGCATTTACCGCAAAGGTGGAAAAGGAAAAATGCGTGGCCTGTGGAAAATGTGTGGAATACTGTCCTGCCGGTGCGGTGAAGCTGGGACAGAAACTCTGTAAGAAAAACGGAAAAGAAGTCCGCTATCCCAAACATGAGCTGCCCGACAGGCTGGTATGGGGCAAAGACAAATACGATGAAGATTACCGGGACAACAACCGGATTAACTGCTATAAGACAGGTACCGCACCCTGTAAGGCAGCCTGTCCGGCCCATATTGCAGTACAGGGCTACATCCGCAAGGCAAAAGAGGGCAAATACCAGGAAGCGCTGGCATTGATTAAAAAAGACAACCCGTTTCCGGCAATCTGCGGTCGTGTCTGCAACAGACGCTGTGAAATGGCATGTACCAGAGGAACCATTGACGCTCCGGTGGCCATCGACGATATTAAGAAATTCATTGCGGAGCAGGACCTTAAAGAAGAAACCAGATACATCCCGCCGGTGGTTATTGCTTCTAACCGGCTGACTCAGTGGGAGCAGAAAATTGCCATTATCGGAGCAGGCCCCGCCGGATTATCCTGCGCTTATTATCTGGCAACCAGAGGCTATAAGCCCACAGTATTTGAGAAAAATGCGAAGCCGGGCGGAATGATGACTTACGGCATTCCTTCCTATAAACTGGAAAAAGATATCATTGAGGCGGAAATTGAAGTAATCCGTGAACTGGGCGTTGAGATAAAATGCGGCGTGGAAGTGGGCAGAGACGTGACGCTGGATGACCTGCGCAAGGAAGGATATCAGGCGTTTTATCTTGCCATCGGCTGTCAGGGCGGCAGGATTCCGCCGATTCCCGGAAATGACGCGGAGGGAATTGACATTGCGGTAAACTTCCTTCATCATGCAGCGGAAGACCAGGAGCAGAAGATGAAAGGCAGGGTCATTGTAATCGGCGGAGGCAATGTGGCCGTTGACTGTGCCAGAACTGCTTATCGTTTCGGCGGAAAAGAAGTGGAAATGTTCTGCCTGGAATCCAGAGAAACCATGCCGGCTTCTGAAGAGGAGATTCAGGAAACACTGGAAGAAGAAATTAAAATCAATAATGGCTGGGGACCGAAGGAGATTATAAAAGATTCCAGTGGAAAGGTACAGTCTGTGGTATTTAAGAAATGTATCAGCACACTGGATGAAGCAGGTAAATTCAATCCTCAGTACGATGAAAACCAGCTGATGACGGTGGAATGTGCACAGGTGATTTTTGCCATCGGACAGAGCATCGAATGGGGCGGCCTGCTGGACGGAAGCAAAGTGGAATTCTGCCATGGCAATTACCCGGCAGCGGACGCACTGACATATCAGACGGCAGAACCTGATATTTTCGTGGGCGGAGATGTGTACACAGGCCCGCAGTTTGTTATTGACGCCATTGAAGCCGGCAAAAACGCCGCTGTATCCCTGCACCGTTATGTACATCCGGGCACCAGTATGACCATTGGGCGGAACCGCCGGGATTTCCATGAGCTGAACAAAAAGAACATTAAGGTGGAAGGATACGATACCATCGGCCGCCAGGAAGCAGGCATGGATGAAAAAATTGATTATAAACACTCTTTCCGGGACGCACATAAAACTCTGACAGAGGAACAGGTACATCTGGAAGCAGGGCGCTGCTTAAGCTGCGGTGTGTCCATTGTGGATGAAAACAAATGCATCGGCTGCGGCGTATGTACCACCAAGTGCGAGTTTGACGCCATTAAGCTCCACCGGGATCACCCGGAATGTTCAAAGATGAGCAGATCCGAGGATAAATTAAAAGAAATCGGAGCTTATGCGGCGGGAAAAGCCTTTAAAAGCATGTTTACCGGGAAACCCGCAGTGAAAAAAGCCGGGAAAAAGAGCAAAAGACCTGTGAAAACCGCCGGGAAGCAGGACGCAGGAAAAAAACAGAGACAGAAATAATAACGGGACAGAGAATGGAGAGCAGCCGTGCATGAATTAGGAATTGTGTTTCATATTGTGAAAACCGTAGAGCGTGTGGCGGAGGAAAATCAGGCAGATAAAATCACAAAGGTGACGTTGCAGATTGGAGAAGTTTCCACTGTCATTCCGTATTATCTGAAGGACTGCTGGAAATGGAAATGCTCCAAAAGCGAACGGATGGACGGATGCGAACTGGTGATAGAGACCATCCCGGCCATTACTTACTGTGAAGCCTGTGAAGAAACCTACCCCACAGTGGAGCACGGGAAAATCTGCCCTTACTGCGGCAGTGAACACACTTATCTGATACAGGGAAATGAACATCAGATTAAAGAAATAGAAGTGTCTTAAGGGATATTTGCCGATGGAAAGAAGCAGACCTGACGCAAAGATACTTTCAAATTCAGGGAAGCAGAGTGTCTTTTAGCCCTCTGCTGTCCCCATGGAAAAGGAGAGGTGGAATGAAGAAAAGAAAAATCAGGTATTTCAGCCTGTTGCTTGGGGCAGCCATGCTGCTTATGAGCCTGCCTGAAACAGCTCTGGCCCGGAGCACGGAAACAGTCCCGCTCCATACGGAAAGTTATGGAACGGTCAGAGAAGGCGGAGTTACAGTTTATACAAGGGAAGACTTTATGGCAGCACTCCAGCAGAAACAGAGTCCCATTACCATAAACAACCTGATTACCATTGGACAGGAGGCAGAAGCAAGCGGACGGATGATTCCTGTGAAAATCCCGGCCGGAACGGTGATCCAGGGTTCTGGCACCGAGAGTCATCTGAACTGCCGAAGTCCCCTTCAGCTGGAAGGAGACAATGTTGTCTTCCGGAATATGAAACTCACCATGGAATCTTCGGATGCGCTGGGGAGTGTTCCTCACAGGGAGATTTTCCTGGCGGGCCACAGCCTGACAATGGATAATGTGAATACTTATCTGGCAGGCGGCGAAGAGGGAATGGGAGGTACAGAAACGGAGCTGCTGCCCACCATCTATGCCGGCGGTTATCCGGGAACGGCAGTTGGCAGCAATGCTTCCCTGACGGTTCAGAATTCCAATGATAAAACAATTTTTCAGGCAGTTTATATGGGCCATGAAGCAGTGGATGGAAACGTGCCCTATAAAGGCAGGGCATCGGTGAATCTGGATACCAGAGTAAGGGTGAGGGATTATGTGGATACCAGTCTGACCAGTCAGGCCGAAATTCAGGTTACAGGAGCAAAGAACAGTTCGGCGTGGACTCGGCAGTATCGCGGAAATGGGCAGACCACTCTGACAGTAAAAGGAATTATGATTTCTGAGGCTTCTGTGGAGCATATTGGAAATCTGGTGCTTGCAGATGGGGGAACACTTGGTTTCAAGTCGGGAACCCTGGAAAATGTTACGCTGCGTAACGGGGGCGGTCTGGACTTAAGCAAAGTGAAAACAGCGGAAATCACAGGCAGTTTTATCGGTACCGGCTCACAGGATGGGGAACCAGGCGTTCTGATTCTGGGACAGGAAACGCAGGCAGTTATCCGCGGAACGGTGACAGGCACAACGGAAGTATGTCCGGGAAACCGCATGGGTACAGGAATTATATATCCAGGAAGAGATTATATTATAGCAGATCCTGCCAGAGCAGTCCGGAGTAATTTTGTGCTGACCCAGAGAAGTGTTGAAAATGGTTTCAGCCTGAATTATGACAAAGGGGTGTGGAGTGTGGTCAGAGGAACTGTGTCAGCAGATCCTCTGGTGGGAAAGATTTCCATCAACTCCGGGCCGAAAGAAGTGGATTTGAACAGAATCAGAAGTAATCAGGAGGATACAATACCGGATGAAAACGTCTTTTTTGAACTGGTGTGGTACGATGAAAACGGAACGCCTTATACCAGTGAAGAGGCGGAAGAACTGGGACTTTATGAAGCAGATTATGTACTTAAGATAAAGGCAGAATACTGGGAAGGAAGCAGCGGAGCTATCCTTTCACAGACTGACTGGAGCAATGAAATTACCCTCAGGTCCGATTCGGCACATCCGGGCAGATATTATCTGCAGGCAGAACCGGAGGCGAAAGCAGGAGAATATACGTTCCTGTTTCTGTCTGAGTATTATACGGAAGATTTGAATACAGTGGCAGATGTAAAGAATCTGAAAGACAATGTGCTGGCGGAGCAGAAGGTATTGTTTAAAGACGGGACGCAGGTTATTCCCCCGGAAGAAAAGCCGCCGGTAAATCCGCCTGTTACGCCGCCGGAGGAGAAGCCGCCGGTAAATCCGCCCGTTACGCCGCCGGAGGAGAAACCACCGGTAAATCCGCCTGTTACGCCGCCGGAAGAAGAAAGTCCGGAAGAAGATCCGGAAGAAGAAAGTCCGGAGGAAGAAGACCATGTCCACGATTTTAAACCTGTGGTGCAGCAGGCCACACCTTCGCAGGACGGATTTCGGATGGAAGCGTGCAGCTGCGGAAAAACCACGGCTCAGGAAGTGATTTATCGGCCTGAAAAAGTCGTACTGTCCATGGAACGCACCGTTTACAACGGAAAAAGCAAAAAACCGCAGGTATGGGTGAGAGACCGGTCAGGTAAAAATATTAACAGCAGACAGTATCAGGTTTCTTACCGGAATAATGTTTCTGTGGGAAAAGCGGAAGTAACAGTCCGGCTCAAAGGGAATTACACCGGAATTCTGAAAAAGAATTTTGTGATTGAACCGGGAAAAACAGAACTTACAAAACTGACAGCAAAGACCGGAGGATTTACGGTAAAATGGAAAAAGCAGAGCACCCAGACCAGCGGGTATGAAATCCAGTATTCCACCAGCGGGAAATTCACCGGAAAATCCACAGCAAAAGTGACAGTGAAAAACAGCCGGACCACATCCAAAACCATTTCCAGGCTGAAGGTCCGGAAAAAGTATTATGTCAGAATCCGAACTTATAAAACAGTAAAATCAGACGGAAAGCAAACGAAAATTTATTCCGGCTGGTCAAAAACGAAGTCTGTCACAACCCGAAAACAGTGAGGCGGTAAATCAGTTGGTCAGAAGAATTTATACAAGTACAAGAAGATTAAAAGAAGGAATGAGAATTGATCAGGCCATTGTGGACCGGTCAGGCAGAGTATTGATTGCAAGAGGGGCTCCTCTGGATGATTATCTGATTGAATCCCTGCTGAAAATGGGCGTTATGGGCGTGTATATCAGAGAAGGCGAAGAAGATCCAAAGGAGCCGGGCAGTCAGGAACCGGTAATACCGGAATCCGTTCAGAAAGTCATTGAGAAGACCCGGAAATCAGATCCTGCCAAAGTAAAATTATCGGAAAGTGTGAAACAGCGGGTATCTGAGGGGATTCAGTATCTGTACAGCAATACGGATGCGGAAAATTTTGCAGATACCACGGACGCCATTACCCGGAACCTGATGAAGGCCATTACAGATAATCAGGCCATTGCGGTGGACATCAGCGCTCTGAAGGTAAGCGATGAATATACCTTTAAGCACAGCGTGGATGTGGCCACCATGGCGATGATTGTGGGGAAGAAGCATGGACTGTCAGACAAACAGGTGTACGATATCGGGATTTCCGGTCTGCTCCATGATGTGGGAAAGTCAAAGATTCCCAATGAAATTCTGAATAAAGCGGGCAAACTTACAGACGGGGAATTTGCAGTAATGAAAAAGCATTCCCTGTTTGGATATACCATACTGAAAGACAAAGAAGATATTTCGGAGCCCATTGCCATGGGAGTGCTGCAGCACCATGAGAAAATCAATGGAAGAGGCTATCCCATGGGGCTTCCCGAAGAAAAGATACATCTTTTTGCCAAAATCCTGTCTGTGGCGGATATCTACGATGCACTGGTGACGGAACGGGTATACAAGAAAGCCTATTCCCAGAGAGACGCGGTGGAAATGATTATGTCCATGACCGGAGAGCTGGACATCAATGTGATGAAAAGTTTTATGGAAAGCGTGATTCTTTATCCGGTGGACTGTATTGTGGAGTTGAGCAACGGGGAAAAGGCAAAGGTAGTGGCCAACAAGCCCGGTTATATTTTAAGGCCTACGGTGGTCGGGCTGAAATCCGGCAAAGTTTACAATCTGGCAGAGGATATGAACTGTGCCAGCATCATTATAAAATAGTAGCTGTCAGATAAGGATATGGTGAAGTTGTATGGAATGGAAAACAAAGATAAGACGTATAATATCTGGCTGTTATGCTGGCTGCGTAGTGACAGTATTTTTCTTTTTTCTCTATTTGTGCGCAAACATAGCCAGTCATGCGGTACATAACCAGATGAACACCAGTTTCGGTGAATTTAAGGAATATAAAATGGTCCATACAGAGGATGAAAATACTCCGCTGGGAGTAAAAGATGTGTATACCATGCGGATTTCCGATGTGTCTGAAGGAGGCAGCAGTCTGGCCTTTTACAGCATTCATCAGAATGTGGAGGCATACATTGAGGAAGAATGTGTATTCACTTATCGGCCGGAAGAAACCAATGCTTTCGGCAGGACGCCGGGAAGCAACTGGAACACAGTGCTGATTAATGCGGCAGACGCCGGAAAAGAGGTTCAGGTGGTACTGGCTCCTGTGTATGAAAGCTCCAGGAATATTATACCGGAATTTTATGTGGGCTCCAAATATGGCATCTGGCTGCATATTATCAAAGAAGATTTACTGCCCCTGCTGCTGAGTCTTGCGGCTATCATAATGGGACTGGTGTTTATCTTTTTTACCGTGTCTATTTATCATACGGCAGAGGTGGATAAAAGCCTGTTTATGCTGGGCATGTTTTCCCTGAATATCGGACTGTGGAAAATAACGGATATCACTTCCATGTCGCTGATTTTTCCTTTTTCCATTCCGCTGGCCAACCTGCCTTTCCTGTGTCTGATGCTGGTGGTAGTTCCTTTTATTTTGTATGTAAAAGAGCTTTATTCCACCAGAGACAGTATCATATGGTATATTCCCTGTGCAGCCAGTATGATGATTTCTCTGCTGGAACTGGGGCTTCAGATAAAGGGGATTGCAGACTTAAGAGAGACGTTGTGGATGACCCATGCATCCATGGTATTTCTGGCGCTGGTTTTTGTTTTTATGTCAGTACGGGAGCTGCGCACCGTTGGATGGAATAAGAAACTGCAGACATTGTTAGGGTGCGGCTGTGCCTGTATTCTGGGAATGGCCGTGGATATTGTGGTTTATTATGTATCCAATGGGACTTCCATGATGGTTCTGGGCATGGTTGGATTTCTTACATATATCATTGTGCTGGGCGTCCGCTCTGTAAAAGAAACCAGGCGGCTGATGGCCATCGGCATACAGGCGCGGAAATACGAAGAAATGGCCTACCATGACCAGCTGACAGGAATCTTAAACCGGACAGCCTATGCCGAATATATTGAACAGAAAGATTTTTCTCCGGAAAACAGCATTGTGGTTATGTTTGATCTGAATAACCTGAAAAAGTGCAACGATACTCTGGGACATGAGAAAGGAGACCGATATATCCGGTGCAGTGCAGAGCTGATAGAAAAAGTATTCGGCGATATCGGAAAATGTTACCGTATGGGCGGCGATGAATTCTGTGTGCTTCTGAAAGGGGTATCTCTGGAAGAATGCGGAAAGCGGGTGCAGAGACTGAAAGTGGAAGTGGACAGATGTAATCAGAGCAATCCGAAAGAATACCCCATTCAGATTGCCTGTGGCTACAAACTGTATGACAGCGAGGTAGATTATGATCTTGGTGATACCCTGCGCAGGGCGGACAAAATGATGTATCACGAGAAATTTGCCATGAAGCAGAAAGCTGTACCTCTCTCATAAAAAATTATATGGAAATTTTTGTCAGAAATCGTGTTCCACAGCTTTTTTAATGGCTGCAAAGCTCTCACGACTGATAACATGTTCCATGCGGCAGGCGTCTTCTGCCGCAGTTTTTTCGTTTACTCCCAGACTGGTCAGCCAGCCGGAGAGAAAACGGTGGCGTTCGTAAATCATTTCCGCGATTTCACGTCCTGATTCCGTTAAAGTGATAAAGCCCGCTTCAGAAACAGTAATGTGGCCTTTTTCCCGCAGGTTTTTCATGGCCACGCTGACACTGGATTTCTTAAAGTTCAGTTCCACCGATACGTCTATGGAACGGACCACGGGCAGCTTCCGGCTCAGGATCAATATGGTTTCCAGATAATTTTCTGCAGATTCACTGGTTTTCATTATAAAATACCCTCCCTGGTTTCGCTCAGTATGCTGATAGATCCAGTATACTGGAAAAGACAGAAGTTGGCAAATATTTTGAAAGCTGGAAGTAGTAAAAAATGTAAGTACACGGAAAGGAAGAGCCGGACCCGGTTTCCCTTTCCGGAACACGTTCCGGTTCTGATAAAAATTTCCATTTGGTTATTGACAACAAATAAATGTTAGTATATACTAACTAAAGAAATCAAATGAGAATCATTATCAAAAAGAAGAAAGAAGTGATGAAAATGCCTTTAACTATGGCGTTGCCAGGAGAAGTGAATACCATCCGAAAAGTGGGAGGAAAAGAAGAGACCAGGAAGTTTCTGGAAAATCTGGGTTTTGTGGCCGGCGGACAGGTAACCGTAGTGTCACAGAACAGCGGCAATATGATTGTGAATGTGAAAGAATCAAGAGTTGCCCTGGACAGAGATATGGCAGGCAAAATACAGATTTAACCTGTAAAACAGAGAAAGGAAAGGATATGAGAACATTAAAACAGATTTCATGCGGGAAAACAGTAAAAGTGGCAAAATTACATGGAGAAGGCCCTGTAAAACGTCGGATTATGGATATGGGAATCACCAGAGGGGTGGAAGTGTCTGTCCGGAAGGTGGCCCCTCTGGGAGATCCGCTGGAAGTAACAGTGCGGGGATATGAACTGTTTCTGCGGAAGGCGGATGCGGAAATGATAGAAGTGGAGTGAGGCAGTGTTGCCGGATAAGAATATGAAAGAAGTTTCAGAAGAAAAAACGGGCGGTATTATTTTTGCCCATGGGTTAGTATAGACTAATCTAAATAAGTTGTATAAAACAAATGGTCTGATATGTAAAATAGTAAATGAAAAGCGCCGAAAGGCAGGAGGTGGGAAAATGTCTGTAAAAATAGCATTGGCAGGAAATCCAAACTGCGGAAAAACCACATTGTTTAATGCACTGACCGGTTCCAGCCAGTTTGTGGGGAACTGGCCCGGAGTCACAGTAGAGAAAAAAGAGGGAAAACTGAAAGGCCATAAAGATGTGGCTGTTATGGATTTGCCGGGAATATATTCCCTTTCTCCCTATACACCGGAGGAAGTGGTTGCCAGAAATTATCTGATGGAAGAACGCCCCGATGGGATTTTGAATATTGTGGACGGAACGAACCTGGAGCGGAATCTTTATCTTTCCACCCAGTTGATGGAGCTTGGGATTCCTCTGGTTCTGGCTGTAAATATGATGGATATCATGAAAAAAAACGGAGTTCAGATACATGTGGAGAAGCTCAGTGAGAAACTGGGCTGTCCGGTGGTGGAAATCTCTGCCCTGAAAGGAGAAGGTGTGAAAGAGGCAGCGGAACAGGCATTGCGTGCGGCAGAGAGCCAGAGAGCGGTAAAGGCAGCTCCTGCATTTTCTCCGGAGCTGGAAAAGGCGTTAAAGGCTGTGGAAGATAAGCTGGGAAATGAAATACCAGAAGAACAGAAGCGGTTTTTTGCTGTGAAACTTCTGGAACAGGATAAGGGGATTGCAGAGAAAATGAATCATGTGCCTGATGTGACAGCAGAGATTGCAGCTCTGGAAAAAGAAATGGATGACGATGCGGAGAGTATTATCACCAGTGAACGTTACCTGTATATTTCTTCTGTGGTAAAAGAATGCTGTATCAGACAGCAGAAAGAAAAAATCACAGTCTCTGATAAGATTGATAAAATTGTCACAAACCGGATTCTGGCGCTGCCCCTTTTTGCGGCAATTATGGCATTTGTGTATTATGTTTCCGTGACTACGGTGGGAAGCCAGGCCACAGACTGGGTGAACGACGGAGTGTTTGGAGAAGGATGGAACCTGTTTGGTGTGGAGAGCCTTCATGTGGCGTCAGTTCCGGAATTTCTTTCCGGCGTGCTGGATGGGGCTGGCTGTGCTGCCTGGCTGCAGGGGCTGATTTTGGACGGAATTGTGGCCGGTGTGGGTGCAGTGCTGGGATTTGTACCCCAGATGCTGGTACTGTTTGTTTTTCTGGCATTTCTGGAGTCATGTGGATATATGGCCAGAGTGGCCTTTATTATGGACCGTATTTTCCGCAGATTCGGTCTTTCCGGGAAATCTTTTATTCCCATGCTGATTGGAACAGGCTGCAGTGTGCCGGGAATTATGGCCTCCCGAACCATTGAAAACGACAGGGATCGAAAAATGACCATTATAACCACTACCTTTATTCCCTGCGGTGCAAAACTGCCCGTTATCGCACTGATTGCAGGCGCATTTTTCAACAATGCCTGGTGGGTTTCCTGGAGTGCGTTTTTTGTGGGAATCGGGGCGGTGATCTGTTCCGGAATTATTTTGAAGAAAACAAAAATGTTTGCGGGAAATCCGGCTCCTTTTGTAATGGAGCTTCCGGCCTGGCATATGCCCACGGCCGGGAACGTGCTCAGGAGCATGTGGGAGAGGGGATGGTCCTTTATCAGAAAGGCCGGGACAATTATCCTGTTGTCTACGATTTTTATATGGTTTACTACATATTTCGGCTGGGTGGACGGTCAGTTTTGTATGCTGGAAGATATGGAAACTGACCACAGCATTCTGGCCTCTATTGGAAATATGTTTGCATGGCTCTTTCTGCCCCTTGGCTGGGGCGACTGGAAATCAGCAGTTGCAGCTGTGACGGGCCTGGTGGCAAAGGAAAATGTAGTGGGTACGTTTGGAATTCTGTTTGGATTTGCAGAAGTGGCAGAAGACGGAAAGGAAATACAGGAAATGCTGGCAGGTCATATGACAGCTGCCGCCGCTTATTCCTTCCTGATATTTAACCTGTTGTGCGCACCCTGTTTTGCGGCCATGGGCGCTGTCAGACGGGAGATGAACAACATAAAATGGTTCTGGTTTGCCATTGGATATCAGTGTCTGCTGGCTTACGCTGTGTCGCTGTGCATTTACCAGATCGGAACCTGGCTTACCCTGGGAACCTTTGGAGCCGGGACAGCGGCTGCCCTGATTCTGATGGCAGGATTTGTTTATCTGCTGTTTCGTCCCGACAAAAAACAGGCTTTCGGGAAAATGAAAGGTATGGCCGGAGCCAGATAAGGGGTGTAAGAATCTTTTTTCGGGGAATACTGACGGTAAGCCAGGATGGGCGGTTTTGCATATGAGGGCCGCACGCACATCTGTACGGGCTGAAATTTTTACAGAGACAGGAGAAATAAAGATGTATATTTTAGCTGGCCTGCTGATCCCTTTTCTGGGAACAGCCCTGGGAGCGGGAAGTGTGTTTTTTCTGAAAAAAGATGAACTGAAACCTCTGGTACAGAAGGCGCTGCCGGGATTTGCCTCCGGGGTGATGGTGGCGGCCTCTGTCTGGTCCCTTCTGATTCCTGCCATGGATGCTTCGTCGTCCATGGGGAAACTGGCTTTTCTGCCGGCGGCAGTGGGATTTGCCCTTGGAATCCTCTTTCTGCTGGGGATGGACCGGATGGTGCCCCATCTTCATCTGAATCCGGACCAGCCGGAAGGCCCCGGAAACAAACTGAAAAAAACCACCATGCTGGTACTGGCCGTTACCCTGCACAATATCCCGGAAGGCATGGCGGTGGGCGTGGTGTTTGCGGGACTGCTTTCCGGAGAACAGACCATTTCCCGAACCGGGGCGCTGGCATTGTCCCTGGGCATTGCCATTCAGAATTTTCCGGAAGGAGCAATTGTTTCTCTGCCTTTGAAAAGAGAGGGCGGAAGTCGCCGGAAAGCATTTTTTCAGGGACTCCTTTCCGGTATTGTGGAGCCTGTGGGAGCAGCAGTTACCATTTTGCTGACAGGTCTTGTGGTGCCCCTTCTGCCTTATCTTCTTTCTTTTGCGGCAGGCGCCATGATTTATGTGGTGGTGGAGGAACTTCTGCCGGAATCTTCTCAGGGCAGCCATTCCAATGTGGGTACCCTGGGATTTGCCCTTGGTTTTCTGATTATGATGGTGCTGGACGTGGCCCTTGGATAAGGGCAGAGGATTCGGGGAGTTGAAATTTACTGCTTTGAAGTCCCTTCATCTGAAGCTCTCCGGGGCCGGAGAAAGCCCGTACCCGCCCTTTTTCAGGATTCCCGGATGCTGCTTAGAAATGCAATCAGCGGTTCTGCATAGGCTTTGTCCGAAATATCATAGGAAGATGAGATTGCCCGTTCAAATTCCAGATCCTGGGCAGTCTTGTTTTTCTTCTTTTTCATCATCTTTGCTGCAACCTTCATCATCAGTCTGTCCGACAGGGACATTTTTTCATAGCACAGGCCGCCGGGCATATAAAAATGCGGAATGTCTGCCAGCTCTTCTTCGGTGAGGTTCTGAGCCCAGAATTCATTTATGGTGCCGCTGGCGGCAGCAGGCGTGGCTCCTGTAACAAACAGCAGGAATCTGCGGGCAGTGCTTTTGTGAAACATCTCTCTTATTTTCTTATAGCCGTCAATTCGGCCTGCATGGGCGCGGCTTCCGAAAATAACCAGATCGCAGCCGGACATCAGCTCCGGGGATGCTTCTTTAAAATCCACCAGTCTGGCTCCCGTTTTCCGGGAAATCAGACTGGCATATTTTTTTGTGAATCCGGTACTGCTTTTGCAGATAATTATAATTTTATTTTCCATGAAAATCTTCCTCCTTCTGATTTAAAATCTGTGCCAGAAATGCCTGGCAGGCCAGCTCCTGCTGAGTATGGATTTCACTCAGAGGAATGCCAGGCGTTGTCATGGCGAAAATGGTTCCCATGCCGATGGTGTAAATCAGCATGTTCAAATGCAGCTGCTTTGCCTGAGAGATGCTGATTTTTAATTCCTCTGCAATGTATTCCGAAACTTTCGGACTGGTTTCTTTCTCATATAAATCCTGCAGAGAGGAAATATTGTCTCGCCTGTGCAGGATAAATATTTTAAAGAGATGGGGCTCCTCCTCGGCCAGCCGGATATAGGCTTTTCCGGTACTGCGAAACAGGTCTTTTGGGTCAGTGTGGGCTCTGATATACTTCCGTATAAAGTCACTGGTCTTTGCGGCTACCTCCTGCCGCAGGCTGTCCATATTCTGGCAGTAGCTGTAAATGGGCTGTACAGAACAGCCGATGGTATCTGCAATGGTTTTGACCATAACACCTTCCATTCCATGTTTTCTGGCTATTTCAAACCCGGCGTTAATAACCATTTCTCTTGTGATTCTCTGTTTTGGCATGGTTACCTCCATATAATCCAGTTATATAAATAGTTTATATAACTGGATTATATATTATGAAAGCAGGGGGTGTCAATGGGAAAATTCTGATGGAAAAGTGGACGGAACCGACAAAATGTTCATAAGCAGCGTCCGGAAGGTATATATTTTTCAGAATGGGATATACTGACAGAAAAAGGAAAAGGAGAATGAAAAATGGATAAATATCTTTGTGAGCCCTGTGGCTACGTTTATGATCCCAAAGAAGGAGATCCGGACAACGGAATTGCGCCGGGGACTTCTTTTGAAGATTTGCCGGAGGACTGGGTATGTCCCCTGTGCGGACTGGGAAAAGATGTATTTGTAAAGGAAGAAGCATAGCCCATCAGGCTGTGCTTTTTTGGTATGTAGTTTTTTAAGAAGGAAATAGAAGATTATCTGTTGATATGTTATAATTCCTGTGACTGTGGCAGCAGGTGTGGTTTGCACCTCATCAGCAAATGGCTGGGCAGGCACCATAAGGACAGCAGATGGCCTGGTGGGCGCTTTGCCTGCTGGCATTATAGCATATGCAAATTTTAACTGCAGGATATAAAATCAGGATTGACCGCTGTAGCAGATGTTTTGAGGAGATGTCAGAGATGGATGCTTTAAATGATTTACTGAAAAGTTTTGTCACACAAAGTCAGAAAATATCTGGAGATAATCTGATTGGGATTTATCTTCATGGCTCTGCTGTTATGGGATGCTATAATGAGAAAAAAAGTGATATTGATTTGCTGGTTGTAGTAAAGGAAACTATTCCGGACAACATAAAACATCGCTTCCTGGATATGGTTGTAGAATTAAATACATATGCTCCTCCAAAAGGAATCGAACTAAGCATTGTTAAAAGAGAGGTATGCAATCCGTTTGTTTATCCGACCCCTTTCGAATTGCACTTTTCTATTGCACATTTAGAATGGTATAAAACGAATCCTTCAGATTATATTGATAAAATGAAGGGAACAGATAAAGATCTGGCAGCTCATTTTACTATTATTTATCACAGGGGAAAATGTCTTTATGGAAACGATATCAAAGATGTCTTTGGAGCAGTCAGTAAAGAAGACTACTTTGACAGTATTTGGAGTGATATTAAGGAAGCTGAAACGGAAATAATGGACAATCCCACTTACATTATTCTAAACTTATGCAGAGTGTTAGCATACAAAAAAGAAGAACGTATCCTGTCAAAACAGGAAGGTGGTAAATGGGGAATATGCAATGTCCCTGAAAAGTATCAAACTTTAATAGTACAGGCACTGGATGAATATTTATCTGATAAATCAACAGAATGGGATGAAAATAATGCCCTTGAATATGCTGCATATATGATGACACAGATAAGGAATTAGATAAATTTCCTGTTCTGGCATTGAAAAAAAGAAAGAATCTGGCTCTGTAAAATTTTTGTTAGAAAAGGTATGATACGGATAAAAATCAAAGGTCCGTACAGAGGACAGAAAGAAGGAAAAATTATGTATAAGATTATGACGCCGGGGCCCACCCAGGTAAAGGAAAATGTTCGTCTGGCCAGAGCCAGGGAGTGTACCAACCCGGATCTGGATGAAACTTTTGTGGAATTTTACAGAGAGACCTGCAGGCAGATCAGCCGTCTGCTTCACACCGAAAATGAAACGCTGATTCTGGCCGGGGAGGGAATTCTGGGGCTGGAAGCCGCCTGTGCCTCCCTGACGGAGCCCCAGGACAGGGTGCTGGTGCTGGATAACGGAATTTACGGAAAAGGATTTGCAGATTTTGTATCCATGTACGGAGGCCGGCCGGAGTTGTACACGGTGGATGACAGAAGGCCCATAGACCCGGAAGAACTGGAAAAATTTCTAGAGAAAAACCACGATTATAAATACGCCACACTGGTGCACTGTGATACGCCCAGCGGTATGCTGAATGATATTCATGTTCTCTGCCCTCTGCTGAAAAAGTACGGACTTCTGACGGTAGTGGATTCCGTTTCTGCCATGTTCGGGGAACGGGTGGATGTGACAGAAGCACAGGTGGACATTCTCTGCGGCGGTTCTCAGAAAGCAGTTTCCGCACCTCCCGGACTGACCTTTGTAACGGTGAGCCAGGAGGCAAAAAATGCCATGCACGAACGGAAAACACCCATTGCGTCTTTCTACGCCAGCCTGAAAATATTTGACGGGTATTATGAGAAGAAGTGGTTTCCCTATACCATGCCCATCAGCGACATTTACGGGCTGCGGGCAGCTTTTGATAATATTGAACAGGACAGGGAGATGATTTCCCGCCATGCTGCAATCGGAACCGCCTGCAGACAGGCCCTTGAAGAAGCAGGGCTGCAGCTTCATCTGAAACAGGGATTTTCCAATACAGTTACGGTATTTGATGTGCCGAAAGGAACCACAGCTCAGGAGATTCTCACAGCCATGCGCAAGGAGCACAACATTATGCTGGCCGGTTCTTTTGATAATCTTGCCGGGCAGGTGATCCGAATTGGGCATATGGGAACCAACGCTGACTTTACAGATATGACAGAAACCATGGAGGCGCTGGAACAGACGTTGAAAAAACTGGGGATTACTCTGGCCGTTTCCCTGAAAGAACGTTTCCGTGAATTATTTCTTCTCTTGACAGAAAAGTAATATTATGAGATAGTAAGCAGAAAGAAAAGCATGGTGAAATGTTATTATTGGAAAGGAAAGCGGGAGAAGATATGTCAGTTACAGACAAAATCAACCAGTTGAAACAAGAGCGGGATGCGGTGATTCTCGCCCACTATTATGTGGACGATGAAGTGCAGGAAATTGCTGATTATGTGGGAGATTCCTTCTATCTCAGCAAAATTGCCACAATGGTAAAGGCAAAGACCATTTTATTCTGCGGAGTGTCTTTTATGGGGGAAAGCGCGAAAATTCTCAATCCGGAGAAAACGGTTATTATGCCGGATATGGGGGCGGACTGTCCGATGGCTCATATGGCGGATGTTGAGAAAATCAATGAGGTTCGGAAACAGTATGAAGATCTGGCAGTTGTATGTTATATCAATTCAACTGCAAAACTGAAGACATATTCTGATGTGTGCGTCACTTCATCCAATGCGGTGAAAATTGTAAAGGCGCTGCCAAATAAGAATATTTATTTTATTCCCGATGAAAATCTGGGACGGTTTGTGGCCTCCCAGGTACCGGAAAAAAATTTTATTTTCAATGACGGATACTGTCATGTACATACGAGCATTCTGGCCAAAAATGTGCAGATTGTGAAAGATATCCATCCAAGGGCAGAGATTCTGGTACATCCGGAGTGCACCATGGATGTGATTGCCATGGCGGATTATGTGGGCAGCACTTCAGGCATTATCAAACATGTGACAGAGAGTAAGGCAAAAGAATTTATTGTCTGCACAGAAATGGGCGTGCTCTATGAGCTGCAGCTGAAAAAGCCTAAAAAACTTTTCTTTGACGCAGGCCAGAAAAAATGTTCCGATATGAAGCGGGTCACACTGGACAATGTGGTGGAAGCACTGGAAAATATGACAAATGTGGTGGAAATGGACGAAGAACTCCGGATCCGTGCTAAAAAACCTCTGGAGCGTATGCTGGAACTGGGATAGGAAACCTGACATATATACACGCTGCTGGGGCGTGGGAAAACATATCATGACTGATTTTAAGGGGGAAGAAAACAGGAATGGCTCGAAATAAGAATCCGGAAGAAACGATTCAGCTGATTCTGGATGTATCCACCCGGCTGTTTATGGAAAAAGGCTACGAGTATACTTCTGTGCAGGATATTATTAATCATCTGGGAGGACTCAGTAAAGGTGCTATTTATCATCATTTTAAGTCAAAGGAAGATATTCTGATTGCAGTGACGGAAAGGATGACTTCAGAGTCCAATTATCTTCTGGAAAAAATCAGAGATCGTTCCGACCTGAGCGGCAGAGAAAAGCTGAAAGCAATTTTTCGAGAATCCATCTGCCGGCCCGTACAGGATGAAATCTTTGCGGTGGCTCCAAATTTTCATAATAATCCAAAACTGCTGTTCAGTCTTCTGGATGAGACGGTAAATGAGGTGGCGCCTCATTACATTGAGCCCATTATCCGGCAGGGAATAGAGGATGGTTCCATACAGACGGAATATCCAAAAGAACTGGCAGAACTGATTATTCTTGTGGCCAATGCCTGGATGAATCCCATGATACTTGACGATACTCCGGAGGAGTCTTATCGTAAGTTCATGGTGTTCCGGCAGATGATGGAAGGCTTCGGCCTGGATATTGTGGATGATAAACTGCTGAACAGACTGCAGGAACTGGTAGTTATTTATGACAAAAAGAAACAGGGGAGCGGGAGATGAAACACCCAAAATGGGAATACAGGTGTTTTATCTCCCGGTTTTCATCCTGAAGATAAACAGGTCTTGCTGAAAAATCTGTTTTCATGATGTGGAAACATTCTTCATAATTTTGTACACGTTCTACCTGTTTTTCCCGGATGGTCTTCTGATAGAGCGCCCATTCTTTATTTAATTTTTTGACTGGCCGGATAACGGTGAAAACACGCTTACCCATATGATTATAAACTCTGATATCTTTTGAACCGGGTCCGGCATCACTGCAGTAAATAAATTTCCGGCATCCGAATTCACCCAGCACTTTCTGTTCCAGGGGTTTTAAGGATGTCTGTTCGTTTGGATTACCTGGAAAAAGGGAAAATGCAAGTGTTTTTTCTCTCATTCAACTGTCAAACTCCTGCGTAAAGACAGTAAGCGTATAAAAATAAAATTTTTTATAGTTGACATCCTGGGTTTTGCGGAATATAATTTCAATACAACTGAATAGACAGTTCGGCCCGATTAATCGAGCGTACCATCCTGTCGTTAAACAAAACTAGGGAACCCGATTTTATTGAATCCTGCGTTTTGCGGGATTTTTTTTGCTTTTTTGTACGGCTGAACTGTGATTGGAGGAAAATGTATGAAAGTACTGGTATTGTCAAGCGGCGGCATTGACTCGACAGTCTGTCTGGCGCTTGCCGTAGAGAAGTATGGCTATGAGAATGTGCTGAGCCTGTCTGTTTCTTATGGGCAGAAGCACAGCAATGAACTGAAAGCGGCGCGGAGGATTGCGCAGCATTATCATGTGAGACATAAGGAACTGGATATGGGGATGATATTTGCGGGTTCAGACTGTACATTACTGGAGGGAAGGGGAGAAATTCCCAGGGGCACATATGCATCCCAGCTTCAGGAGAGTACTGGAAAACCGGTTTCTACCTATGTTCCGTTCCGGAACGGGCTGTTTCTGGCGGCAGCGGCGTCTGTTGCGCTGGCGGATGGATGTGAGAAGATCTATTATGGGGCGCATGCGGATGACAGCGCGGGAAATGCGTACCCGGATACTTCAGCAGCATTTCATGAAGCAATCAGCCGGGCAGTGTATGAAGGGAGCGGAAAGCAGTTGGAAATTGAGGCTCCATTTCTGTACAGCCATAAGGCAGATGTCGTCCGGACAGGGATGGGGCTTCAGGCGCCCCTTGCATTTACCTGGTCCTGTTACGAGGGTGGAGAAAAGCCTTGTGGAAAATGCGCCACCTGTATGGACAGGAGGAAAGCGTTTGAACTAAACAAAATCCAGGATCCGGCGGAATATGAGGAGGAGAAGAAATGACAAATTCTGTTTTGTTTATACTTTCAATTGGTTTTTATCTTTTTTCGGTAGTGATTGCCTACAAAATGTTTGGAAAGACAGGGCTGTATGTGTTTACGGCAATTTCAGCGATTCTTGCCAATATACAGGTGTGTAAAAATGTGGATATTCTTGGGCTTTCAACCACTGCGGGGAATACGCTTTATGCGGCAAGTTTTCTGGTGACGGATATCCTGTCAGAAAAGTATGGAAAGAAAGCGGCGCAGAAAGCAGTCTACATCGGTCTGTTTACAACTGCTGTTTTCCTGGTGGGAACACAGGGGCTGCTCAGGTTTGTCCCGAATGAAAACGATATCATGAATGAGTCTATGACCATGCTGTTCGGTTTTGTACCGAGGGTGGTTTTAGGAAGCACACTGGGATATATCTGCTCACAGACGATAGATGTTGCGCTTTATCATTTCATCTGGAAAAAAACGGGCGACAATGAGGGAAGGTTATGGCTTCGGAACTGTGGTTCGACTCTGACTTCCCAGGCTGTGGATACGCTGGTGTTTACGTTTGCCGCTTTCTGGGGTGTGTATGACACGGAGGTGTTTGTGAGTATTCTGCTTACAACGTATCTGTTTAAGGCAATTGTTGCTTTCTGCGATACACCTTTCGTATATCTGGCAAGAAAGATTAAAGTGAAGGAGGAACATTAAATGTCTGAGTTACATGCACTTGGAAAACAGTCAAAATACCAAATGGATTATGCGCCGGAGGTACTTGAAAGTTTTGAAAATAAACATATGGACAATGACTATTTCGTGAAATTCAATTGTCCGGAGTTTACATCTCTCTGTCCGATTACGGGACAGCCGGATTTTGCGACGATCTACATATCTTATGTCCCGGATAGAAAAATGGTTGAGAGCAAATCCCTGAAACTGTATCTCTTTTCTTACAGGAATCATGGAGATTTTCATGAGGACTGCTGCAATAAGATTATGAAAGATTTGATAAATCTTATGGAACCGAAGTATATTGAAGTCTGGGGGAAATTTCTTCCAAGAGGAGGCATTTCGATTGATCCGTACTGTAATTACGGAAAGAAAGGGACAAAATGGGAGGAAATGGCTTATGACCGTCTCGCCCATCATGACATGTATCCCGAAAAAGTAGATAACCGATAACAGATTTGGATGCCCCGTGGTCTTACGGGGCATCTGGCGTATCCGAAAATTTATTATAAGTGATAAGATTTCCGGGCGGAAGACAGGGATAGATATCTTCATAAGATTCCGGTTCTGCTTCGGTTTCAGGTGTGAAAGGGATCAGTCCGGTACAGTCCTGGAAGGAACATCCAGAGCCTGGGATTGCCAAAGCAGGTATTATGGAGCCTGCAAGTGTTTTTTTAATCATTCAACTGTCAAACTCCCGTGCATTTGCAAGAGAAAAGTTTGGGCCGGAAGAAATATACCCCTTATTTTTCAGCGGACAGTTGCATTTTTGGGAAAAGAAAATTATAATTAAAATATATTTACCCAATAGCCTGCAATAGCAGACTGTAAATAGCAGAAACAGAACATAGAACGGTATTACCGGCAGGAGATTTATGGAACAGAATTCAAGGCAGTCCGGCCATTTGCAGGAAACCGGACTGGAAAATTACTGCAAAATTTCAGAGGGAAGAAGGCTGCAGTTTGGCTATACCACCGGGAGCTGTGCCGCCGGGGCAGCCAGGGCTGCAGCTTTTATGCTGCTCACAGGGGAACGGGCGGATTATGTGGATCTGCTGACGCCGAAGGGAATCCGCCTGCACCTGGAAGTGCTGGATATCCGGAGGGAACGTGAGTTTGTGTCCTGCGCCATTGCAAAAGATGCGGGGGACGACCCGGATGTTACCGACGGTGTACGGGTGTACGCCAGGGTTTCCCGCCGGCAGGAGCCGGAAATTGTCATTACCGGCGGGACAGGCATTGGCATTGTGACAAAACCGGGCCTGGAGCAGCCGCCGGGGGCCTATGCCATCAATTCTGTGCCAAGGCAGATGACAGAACAGGCGCTGGAACAGCTCTGCCGGGAACAGGGATACGAAGGCGGGCTTACGGTGGAACTTTCCGTGCCGGAGGGGGCAGCCCTGGCAGAACATACCTTTAATCCCAGGCTGGGCATAGAAGGAGGCATTTCCATTCTGGGCACCACAGGGATTGTGGAACCCATGAGCGAGGCGGCGCTGATTTCCAGTATCCGTCTGGAAATGAATCAGCAGGTGGAGCTGGGGAGAAAGAGCCTTGTGGTGACGCCGGGAAATTACGGGCAGGAATTTTTAAGACAGTCAGAATTACTGTCCCTGGAGGAAGCGGTAAAATGCAGTAATTTTATTGGAGAAACCATCGACCTGGCAGTGGAGCTTGGAGTGGAACATCTGCTCTTTGTGTCCCATATCGGTAAATTTATCAAGGTGGCCGGAGGGATTTTTCAGACCCATTCCCGGAATGCAGACGCCAGGCTGGAGATTCTGACTGCCAACGGAGTGCTGGCCAGAGTGCCGGAGCCTCTGCTGCGGAAGGTAATGGAGGCGGTCACCACAGAAGAAGGGGTGCGTCTGTTAGAGGAAGGCGGTTATCTTGAGATAACCATGAAGCGTGTGATGGAGCGGATACAGTATCATCTGAACCGAAGGAGCCTGGGCAGAACCCTGGTGGGAGCCATTGTATTTTCCAGTGAATACGGCAGGAGAAATCACTCTCACGGAGAACTGGGGCGCACAGAGAATGCAGAGCTGATTCTGGAAAAAATATACGGAATTTAAAATACGGTTCTGAACAGTCAGAAACAGAAAATATGGAGGAACTTATGAGAGGAAAATTATATGGTGTGGGCGTGGGTCCGGGCGACCCGGAGCTTCTGACACTGAAAGCAGTCCGCATAATTCAGGAATGCGGGGCTCTTGCAGTGCCGGGACGTGAGAAAGAAGAAACCGTGTCTTATAAAATTGTCTGCCAGGCAGTGCCCGAAGCGGCAGAGAAAATGTGTCTGGAACTGGAAATGCCCATGACAAAAGACAAAGAGAAGCTGGAGCAGAGCCATGAGGCAGCGTTTGCTCAAATCAGAAAAGAGCTGGACGAAGGCAGAAACATTGCATTTCTGACCCTTGGAGACCCCTGCATTTATTCCACTTACATTTATATGCACCAGCGGGCGGCGGCAGCGGGATATGAGACGGAAATTATCAATGGAATTCCGTCATTCTGTGCAGTTTCCGCAAAACTGAATCAGGGGCTGGTGGAAAATTCCCAGATGCTGCATATTATCCCTTCCACTTACGGAATTGAGGAAGGGATTCATCTTTCAGGCACGAAAGTGCTGATGAAACCGGGCAGGAAGCTGGGACAGATTCGAGAAGAGCTTTCCGGACTTTCTTCCTGCCAGGTATCCATGGTGGAAAACTGCGGCATGGAGGAAGAACATATTTACCGGCGGGCAGAGGATATTCCGGAACAGGCAGGATATTATTCTCTTTTGATTGTAAAGGAGCAGAAATTATGATTTATTTTGTAGGAGCGGGAAGCGGAGCGCCGGATTTGATTACTGTCCGGGGACAGCGCCTTCTGCAGCAGGCAGATGTGATTATTTATGCAGGTTCTCTGGTAAACCCGGCGCTGCTGGAAGAAAAAAAGCCGGACTGTGAAGTTTATAACAGTGCACAAATGACGTTAGAAGAAGTAATGCAGGTGATGAAAGAAGCAGAGCAGGCAGGAAAAATGACAGTTCGCCTCCATACAGGGGACCCCTGTGTATACGGAGCGGTGCGGGAACAGATGGATATACTGGAGCAGGAGGGGATTTCCTATGAAAGCTGTCCCGGAGTCAGTTCCTTCTGCGGCGCTGCCGCTGCCCTGAATCTGGAGTATACTCTGCCGGATGTGTCCCAGAGCGTGATTATCACCAGAATGGCGGGGCGGACTCCCGTGCCGGAAAAAGAGTCAGTGGAAAGTTTCGCGGCCCATCAGGCCACCATGGTAATTTTCCTGAGTGCGGGAATGCTGGAGGAACTGGCAAAACGTCTGACAGAGGGAGGATACCGGGAAGATACCCCGGCAGCCCTTATATACAAAGCCACCTGGCCGGAGGAAGAAGCACATATCTGTACTCTGGGAACCCTGGCGGAAACCGGCCGGAAATATGGAATTTCCAAAACAGCGCTGGTGATTGTGGGAGATGCGGTAACCCACAGCAGCTATCAGAGAAGCAGGCTGTATCATCCTGAGTTCGAGACAGAATTCCGGAAAGCAGACAGGAAGTAATCCCATGAAAAATTCCAGAGAACAGACAGGAAATAAGCCCATGAGACAGGACAGGGAACTGAGCCGGGCCTCTGTTATTTATTTCACGGAAAGGGGAAAAGCCCTTGGAGAAAAGATACGGGAAAAACTGAAAAACGCCAGGCCAGAACTGTCTCTTCGCATGGGCAGAATGCCGGGACAGTCTCTGCAGGAATGGTGTCGGGAAGCCTTTGAGGATTCACAGCTTCTGATTTTTGTGGGGGCTGCGGGAATCGCAGTCAGGGCCATCGCACCTTTTGTCAGAGATAAATTTACAGATCCGGCAGTGCTGGTGCTGGATGAACAGGGAAATTATGTGATTCCCATTCTGTCCGGCCATGTGGGCGGCGGCAACCGGTGGGCTGCTTTTCTGGCAGAAGAACTTCCGGCAGTCCCGGTGATTACCACAGCCACGGATTTGTATGGAAAATTTGCCGTGGATGTCTTTGCGGCCGGAAACGGACTGGTACTTTCTGACCGCAGGCTGGCAAAAGAGATTTCCGGCGCGGTGCTGCGGGGGAAAAAGATTGAATTTTACTGTGAAAAGCCGGGAATTTTACTGCCTGGGCAATCCTCTGGCAGCGCCGCTGCCCCGGTGGGAAATTTTCCGAAGGATCTTTTGTGGAAGGAATGGAATGAAGCTGAAGATGGCTGGCCGGAAGAAAAGAATACGCCGGAAACATCCGTTCCCGGAGACGGAAGGGAAAAGCCGCAGCCGGAGAGGGGAAACTACCGGATTTACACGGGAATTCATGATTTCAGGGAACAGGAGGGTACACTGTGCCTGTTTCCCAAAGCAGTGGTTATCGGTATCGGCTGCCGAAAGGGCAAATCAGCAGAGGAAATCGAAAGATTCGTGAAAAAGGTGCTGAAAGAGCAGAGGATTGCTCCGGAGAGCGTCTGCTGCCTGGCGTCGGCGGACCGGAAAAAAGAAGAAGGAGGAATTCTGGCGTTTGCTGAAAAATACCGGATTCCTTTTTATACGTTTTCCGCGGAGGAATTAGCTCAGGTGCCGGGAACTTTCACGTCCTCGGAATTTGTGAAACAGACCATGGGAATTGAAAATATATGTGAACGGGCGGCAGTAAAAGCCGCCATGGAAAGAAGCAGAAGAGAATATATGCCGGCCCTGCTGCAGAAAAAAACTGCAGAACATGGCATGACGCTGGCGCTGGCAGAACAGGAATGGAGTGTTGTATTTGAGTAAATTATATGTGGTGGGCATTGGCCCCGGAGGCTATGAAGAAATGACGGTGCGGGCAGCGGAAACATTGAAAAGCTGTCAGGTTATTGTGGGATATACGGTATATGTGGAACTGGTGGAAAAGCATTTTCCGGACAAAGAATTTCTCACTACCCCCATGCGGCAGGAAGTGGAGCGGTGCCACCTTGCTTTTGCCAGGGCACAGGAAGGAAAAGATACTGCCATGATCTGCAGCGGAGATGCAGGAGTTTATGGAATGGGCGGAGTGATTCTGGAACTGAGCAGCCAGTATCCCCAGGTGGAAGTGGAGATTGTTCCGGGAGTGACCGCGGCAATGAGCGGAGCAGCCGTACTGGGAGCCCCGCTGATGCATGATTTTGCAGTTATCAGCCTCAGCGACCTGATGACTCCCTGGGAGCAGATAGAAACAAGGCTGAAAGCAGCGGCTCAGGCGGATTTTTCCATCTGCCTGTATAATCCTTCCAGCAAAAAGCGGGCAGATTATTTAAAGCGTGCCTGCCAGATTCTTTTGAAACACAAAAAGGACGACACGGTATGCGGAACCGTTTCCAATATTGGGCGGGAAGGGGAATGCAGCAGAGTTTATACCTTAAAAGAACTGCAGGATGTGCAGACCGATATGTTTACCACGGTGTTTGTGGGAAATTCTGATACGAAACTGGTCAACGGAAAAATGGTGACCCCCAGAGGTTATCAGCTCGGCAGGAAATGAGGGACAAAAAGGTTTTGGAAAACAGGAAAAATATGCAGGAAATCCTGATATTTTCAGGAACAGGGGAAGGAAGGAAGCTGGCGGAACTGCTGGCGGGCCGGAACCGGAAAGTAACCGTCTGTGTGGCCACGGAATACGGGGAGGAACAGATGGAGGAAAATCTTTCTGAATTTCTCACCGTACATACCGGACGCCTGGACGAGGATGAGATGGAAATGCTTCTTATGGAAAAAGAGTGGCAGGCGGTGGTGGACGCCACCCATCCTTTTGCAACGGAGGTTTCGGAAAATATTGCGGCGGCCTGCAGCCGCCAGGGAAGAAAACCGCTGCGTCTGCTGCGGCAGGGCAGCTGCAGGGAACCAGACCAGGAATTCTGCCGCAGAAATAAAATTCTTTTTGTGGATACCCACAGGGAAGCCGTTGCTTATCTGAATCAGACCACGGGAAATATATTTCTCACTACCGGGGGCAATTCCCTGGCGGAATATGCAAAAGGCGTTGAGGATATCAGCCGGATTTATGTACGGCTTCTGCCAGGCAGCCAGCAGGTGGAACAGTGCAGAGCCCTTGGCCTGAAAGGAAAGCAGATCATCTGTATGCAGGGGCCTTTCAGTGAAAAATTAAATATTGCCATGATGGAGGAACTTAAGATTTCCATTCTGGTGACAAAAGAAACGGGAGAGGCCGGCGGATATCCCCAGAAGCTGGCGGCAGCCCGGCAGACGGGAGCGGAGACAGTGGCCATACGCCGCCCCAGGGAGCAGGGCTGTTCCATGGAAGAAGTGCTGCGGAAACTGGGCCTGGAGTATGCGGAAGAATCTGCGCAGGAATCTGTTCCCGTATATACCGGAAAAAATTTACAGAAAGCGGATATGGAGCAGAAACCGGATTCATCCGATATAATCAGCAGAAGGGTTACCATTGCCGGTATGGGCATGGGCAGTGTCTCAAACATGACCGGAGAGGTGTACAGTGCCTGTGAACATGCGGATGTGATTATCGGCGCGGCCCGGATGCTGGAAACGGTGAAAGGGTTTGGCAGGCACGTGGAAAACAGGTATAAAAGTTCTGAAATTGCAGATTTTATTCTGGAACATCCGGAGTACAGACAAATTGTGGTGCTGCTGTCCGGGGATGTGGGATTTTACAGCGGAGCGAAAGGCCTGTTTCAGGCTTTTGAGGAAGCAGGCATTACGGAAGAACATCAGTACGAAATAAAATCCCTGTGCGGAATTTCTTCCGGGCCTTATATGGCTTCGCTTCTTCGGATTCCCTGGGAGGATATGGTTTTCATGAGCCTCCACGGCAGGCAGCAGAACGTAATCGGGACTCTGAATATTCATGAGAAAGTATTTGTTCTGATGGACGGGGCGGGCAGTGTGCAAAAGCTGAGCCAGGAACTTATACAGTATGGAATGGACGCAGTGGAAATGCATGTGGGCTGGCAGCTGAGTTATCCGGAAGAGAAAATTATTTCCGGGAAGCCAAAACAGTTTCTGGATTTTGACCGGGAAGGGCTGCTGGCAGTTCTGCTTATCCATAAGAGAGCCGGAGAAATTCCTGTTTCCCATGGAATTTCCGATGAAATGTTTGTACGGGGCAGGGTACCCATGACAAAAGAAGAAGTGCGCAGCGTCTCTCTGGCAAAACTGGCTCTGCAGCGGGACTCCGTTGTCTACGATATCGGGGCCGGAACCGGAAGCATTGCAGTGGAATGCGCACGGATTGCTCTGCAGGGCAGAGTATGTGCAGTTGAGAAAAATCCGGAAGCACTGGAGCTGATTGAGAAGAACAGAAGATGTCACCGGGCATGGAATGTGGAAATCACAGCAGGAGAAGCGCCAAAAGCGCTGGAAGAACTGCCGGCTCCCACCCATGCATTTATTGGGGGAAGCAGCGGAAAACTCAGGGACATTCTGGACATTTTGTGGAGAAAATCTCCCGGAGTGCGGATTGTTCTGAATGTAATATCGCTGGAAACCTTAAGAGAGGTGATGGAAGTGATGGAGGAGCATGAATTTGCCCGTCAGGAAATCGTGCAGGTGACGGTAGCCAGGGCAAAAGAACTGGGAAGCCACCATCTGATGATGGGGCAGAATCCCGTGTATGTAATCACTTTGCAGAAATGAGGTTGTTATGGTAGACAGAATCAACAATCAGAGATTTTATGATTATTCCAAAGTAAGCCAGCAGAAGCGTGAAACCACAGAAGCGGCAGAGTTTAACCTGAACATGGGAAAAGACGGAGTTACCTATGAGAAAAGCCAGCCAAAAAAGCCTGAAAAATCTCAGGAACTTTCCATGGAGCCGGAGGAACAGAAGGGAACCGCAGGAAGCAATGGAGTAAAAGTGGAAATTTCCAGTCAGGGCTATGAGAAATCCATCCGGGAAAAAAGAAAAATATCCCTGATGGAGGAAGTGAAAAAATATGCCGCCCTGGCAGTGGATTTCCTGAAATCTGTCTGGGATAAAATCTGGAACGACCATCCCAAAACTGCAGAAGGAGAGTTTCCTGAGATTCTGGAGGATAAAATATCAGAACAGGAAGAATTCTCCGGAGAGACCGGGTTGTCTCTGCCGGAGCCCGTTCCGGTTTCCGAGGGAATACCGGGAGGACTTTCCAATATAAAGTTTTCAAATCAGATTGCGGAGTCCATCTATACCCAGGAGGAAATCCGGCAGCTGTTCCGCCGGGGAAATCAGCAGGAAATAGAGGATTTTCTGTCTCACCACGGAGAAAAACATCTTGCACGGAACACGGAGCTTCTGACCAGGTATGACAGGAGCGGCAGTATTACGGCCCTTAACAGCTCAGACCGGGATCTGATTCTGCATGGAAGCCGCAACCAGATAAAACTGTAATAATTTTCCTGATTCCACGATATACTGAATTGTATGTAAAAATCAGGAGTGTGCTTTTATGTGTGGAATTGCAGGATTTTATCACAGAGACAGGGACTATGGAGAAAACGAATCCTATTACCGTACTCTGCTGACGGGAATGCATCAGGAACTGTGGCGCAGAGGGCCTGACGACGCAGGGATTTATCTGGCAAAGCGCTGTGGATTTTCCCACAGCCGCCTTTCCATTATTGATCTTTCCGGCGGTCACCAGCCCATGGTGCGCACAGCCGGGGGAAAGACCTGCAGCATTGTATATAACGGAGAACTTTACAATGGAAAAGAGCTGCGGAAAATGCTGCAAAACCGTGGATGGACTTTTGGGACCTCCTGTGATACGGAAGTGATTTTGCTGGGCTTTATGGAATTCGGGCCGGAATTTGTCAGGCAGCTCAATGGCATTTTTGCCTTTGGGATATACGACTCCGGCCTGGAGGCGCTGTATCTCTTCCGTGACTGCGCAGGTGTAAAACCGCTGTTTTATACAGTCTGTGAGGGAGAACTGATTTTTGCCTCAGAGCTGAAAGGCATTCTGGCCCATCCTGCAGTAAAACCGGAGATTGACCGAAAGGGCCTGAATGAGATTTTCGGTATCGGTCCGGCCAGAAGTCCGGGCTGCGGTGTTCTGAAAAATATTTTTGAAGTGTGTCCGGGAGAATATCTGACCTGTACTAGGGCAGGAGGAATACAGAAGAGTCTGTACTGGAAACTGGAAAGCCATCCCCATGAGGATAGCTATGAGAAAACCGTGGAAACCGTATCTTTTCTGGTGCAGGATTCCATCAGCCGCCAGATGGTGTCGGATGTGCCCATCTGTACTTTTCTGTCCGGCGGCGTGGACAGCAGCCTGGTATCGGCCGTGTGTGCTCTGGAGCTGAAAAAACAGGGAAAGAAACTGGCCACTTTTTCCTTTGATTTTGTGGATAATCAGAAAAATTTTAAGGCAAATGCATTTCAGCCCTCCCAGGACAGACCTTATGTGGAAGAAATGGTGGAATACATCGGCTCTGACCACACCTTTCTGGAATGCGATAATCAGCATCAGATTGCCATGCTGTACGATTCGGTGAAAGCCCATGACCTTCCGGCCATGGCGGACGTGGATTCTTCCATGTTGTATTTCTGTTCCCAGGTCAGTAAAAAGTATAAGGTAACTCTGACGGGAGAATGTGCGGATGAAATTTTCGGCGGATATCCCTGGTTTCATAAGAAAGAGTGCCTGGAGGCAGAAATGTTTCCATGGACCATGGATTTGTCTCCCAGAAAAGAACTTCTGTCAGAGGAATTTCTGGATTATCTCAAAATGGATGCATACGTTCTGGAATGCTATCATCGCTCCGTTAAGGAGACGCCCCGGTGGGAGGGGGACAGCCCGCAGGAACAGAGGCGGCGGGAGATTTCCTGGCTGAATCTGCGGTGGTTTATGCAGACCCTTTTAAACCGGATGGACCGGACCAGTATGTACAGCGGCCTGGAGGCCCGCGTGCCCTTTGCAGACACCCGGATTATTCAATATGTGTGGAATGTACCTTGGGAACTGAAAGCCAGAGACGGTGTGGTCAAACACCTGCTTCGGGAATCCGGCAGGGGCCTTCTGCCGGAAGAAGTTCTGTTTCGCCGGAAATCCCCTTATCCCAAAACCTACGATCCCCGCTATGAGAACCTTCTGAAAGATATGGTGCGTGAAGTTATCCTGTCCGGAGGCTCCCCGTTATTACAGTTCCTGGACCGGAAAAAAGTGGAACAGTTCTTAAACCGTTCGTCTGATTATGGAAAACCCTGGTACGGACAGCTGATGGCCGGACCTCAGATGCTGGCATATCTGCTGCAGGTGGATGAATGGATGAAACGGTATCAGATTCGGGTAGTGGATTTGTGAGAAATATTTCATTACGGATTTCTGCGGGTTTTTCCCTTTTTCCATAGGAAACCTCCAAACTGAATATGTTATCTTACTTCAGTTTGGAGGTTTACACAAATTTTGGGATAGTTCCCCGTCTTGTATTATAATTGTTCAGAACCCTGATTTGCGCAGTAATTTTTCAATCTCTTTGGGTTTCAATACTTTTCCCGCAGCTGCTACTTTTTCGTTGATAACAAGGGCAGGCATACTCATAACGCCATATTCCATAATTTTCTGTAAATCAGTTACATACTCTGTTTCCAGCGAAAGCCCCATATTTTTAACAGCTTTTTTTGCATTTTCAAATTGTGCGTGGCAGGAAGCGCACCCGGAGCCTAAGACTTTAACGGAACATATACCGTTTTGGGATTCGGGGCAGCCGCCGTCTGCAGTCTCTGTTACTTCGGACCTGGGACAGTCCAGATTGCAGGCACAGGCAGGAGTTTTCTGTTCTTCTTTTTTCTTTCCAAATAACGCCATATAAATTACCTCCATGTTCCTTTGGTTTATTTATGTTATCTCAGGACAATTCACACAAGTAAAAACTGAACTGCATTGAAGAAATAACCAACAATAATAATGCCAGCCGTACAGATTGCGATAAAAACAGCAAGGAGTCTCGGCTTAACAGCTTTGCGCAGCATAATTACAGACGGCAGGGATAAAGTAGTTACGCCCATCATAAAGGACAGGACAACTCCGAGCTGCGCGCCTTTTGCCAGAAGTGCTTCGGCAATGGGAATTGTGCCGAAAATATCCGCATACATGGGAATGCCCGCAACAGTGGCAATGATAACTCCTGAAGGATTGCCCGTGCCAAGAACCTGCACAATAAAATCTTCGGGTATCCAGTTATGGATAAATGCACCGATGACCACGCCTGCCAAAACATACGGAAAAACTTTTTTTGCAGTAGATATGACCTGTTCCCATGCGTATTTCATGCGGTTTCTGAAATGCAGCGCCTCCTGACTGACATCCATGGAATTTCCGCTGCGTATAAATTCTTCCACATAGTTATAAAGCTGCAGTTTTTCAATCATTGTACCCCCGGCAACAGCAATAACAAGCCCAAGAATAACATAGGTTATTGCGACTTTCCAGCCAAATATACTCATCAGCAATACAAGTGATCCAAGGTCAACCATAGGGGAAGAAATCAAAAAGGAAAATGTTACGCCCAATGGTAATCCGGCGCCTGTAAACCCCATAAACAACGGAATTGACGAGCAGGAACAGAATGGCGTTACCGTACCAAGCAGAGCTGCTGTAATGTTTGCCCCAATACCATGAAATCTTCCAAGGATTTTCTTTGTCCTTTCGGGGGGAAAATAACTCTGGATATACGAAATCAGCAGAATCAAAACGCCTAAAAGCACCATGATTTTAATTGTATCATAAAGAAAAAAACGGATACTTCCACCGATTTTACCGGTGGTGTTTAAACCGCAGGACTCAAGCAGACTGCCCATGAAACGGTTGAGCCATTGCATACCAAGAATTTCATTTTGAAAAAAATCCCACCCTGTTTTTATTATTTCCATAGCAAATCTCCATTCATTGAAAAATTGAAATGTATCAATATATAATTGTGTTGATAAGCCATGAAGGTAAGCAATTACTTTTACTTATCACAACATGACTTATTTTTGCCGGAATTATTTATGGATGTAAGGGACTGCAGACATTCGGACGCATATGCGGCACCCTCCGGCGAAATGGAATAATGTGCCCATTTTCCCTCTTTTCGCATAACCACGATACCTGAATCACAAAGAATTTTCATGTGATGTGATAAAGTCGGCTGCGAAATATGCAGATTATCCAACAGTACACAGGCGCATTTCTCACCTGTTAATAACTGCTTCAGGATTTGAATACGGTTTTCATCACAAAATGCCTTGAAAACCGTTGGTATCTTTTTTTCGTCAGTCAGCTTCCATACCCTCCTTTTTATAGTTATCTTACCACTATTATATTCATAAATTGAAATTTGTCAATATATAAAATAAAAAAATCTGTAAAAGCATTTCGGTCAATTCTTCCTGTCCTGCTCATTTCGTGTTATAATTCCTGTATGTTTCAGGGGTTTTTCTCTTATTTTTCAAAGGATTGGGGATTTTTGAAGGTAAGATATGGCAGTGATTAACTGCTGTAAATCAGAAATAAATAACGCCATATAGCAGAATGATATGTAAAAGAGTATTGCGAAAGAGAGGACGTAACAGATGACAGACACCATACAACAGTTTTCCTCCCTGGACCAGGCATTGCATTCCCTGTTTGGAAATAACGTGAAAATTACAGACAGGAAACAGGTTGCAGGTGGAGACATCAACGAAGCGTACCGGCTGACCCTCAGTGACGGAATGCATATTTTTATGAAATCCAACCAGGGAAAAAGCGTGTCATTTTTCCAAAGGGAAGCGGAAGGCCTTGCAGCTATTGCAGAAACAGGAGCCATTTCCACGCCCCAGGTTTTTGGCTGTGGAACCGGAGAAAACGGAGGTGCTTTTTTACTGCTGGAGTTTGTGGAAAGCAGGCGCCCCGGAAAGGATTACCAGGAAATCCTGGCACAGCAGTTAGCCCGGATGCACCAGTCCCGGACAGAGAATTTTGTCACCGGAGGGATTTATGGATTTGCTCAGGACAATTATATCGGTGCAAATCCACAGGTAAATACACCATGCAAAAGCTGGACGGAGTTTTTCCGGGACTGCCGGCTGAAACCCCAGTTCCTGCAGGCCTCCGACTATTTCGGGAAAGAAGAATGGAAAAAGATAACAGAACTGCTGGAACGGACAGGGGAGATTCTCACAGAGCCGGAATACCCCTCCCTTGTCCATGGGGATTTGTGGGCAGGAAATGTAATGACGGGGCGTGACGGACTGGCATGGCTTACAGACCCGGCGGCCTGTGTGGGGCACCGGGAGGCAGACCTTGCCATGACAGAGCTGTTCGGCGGATTTTCCGGGAAATTTTATGAAGCATACCGGGAAGCTGCGCCTCTGCAGCCGGGGTATGAGAAACGGAGAGATTTTTATAACCTTTATCATTTGCTGAATCATCTGAATCTGTTTGGCAGGAGCTACCTGTCCTCTGTGAGGCGCATTGTGGAGGAATATGTTTAAAACAGGCCCTGTGATGATTTTTTTCCTCTGTTTCTGCTGCACCGTGCAGAATGAAAAATAACCGGTACATAAATCACAGTAGCAAAATCATCGTTCCTGTGGTAAACTGATAAGCAGAAGAAACTGAAAACAGGTGCGCAGCTTTGCACGAAGAAAAGGAGAATCAGAATGTTGGAGACAGGAATCAAAGGACATCAGGAACTGACAGTAACTGCAGAGGATACTGCAAAAGTACATAAAAGCGGCACGCTGGACGTGCTCGCCACACCCCGTATGGCGGCCCTTATGGAAGAAACTGCCTGGAAAAGCGTGGCAGAATATCTGGAGCCGGGAATGGGAACTGTGGGAATAAAACTGGATCTGGAACATCAGGCTCCCACGCCGGTGGGCATGAAAGTATGGTGTGACAGTGTTCTGACGGAAGTGGAAGGACGGAAACTGACATTTTCCATTACTGCTTTCGATGAATCAGGAAAAATCGGAGAAGGATTTCACCAACGCTTCATTATAGAAGAAACAAAATTTCAGAGCAAGGCTGACAGGAAAAAGCAGGGATAGTGTGGGAAGATATGAAAGGAAAAGGTCAGATGTCAGAATCGCCGGCTGTGGTGGCAGTCCTGTGTATTTCCGGAGGATTTCAGGATGCTTATACCTACAACTGCAGGGACGAGGTATTTGCCAATGCCCAGACAGGAAATATGGTACTGATGGGCCAGAATTTTGCTATGGGGAACTGGCACCTGGGGGTACGCTATCTGCTGCCGGTAGCTGCTTTTGCAGTGGGGATTTACGGAGCTGAGAAAATCCGCAGGCAGTTCGGCCGGTCAGACGCCATTCACTGGAGACAGATTGTGGTTCTGTTAGAGGCTGTGCTGCTGTTTGCCGCAGGATTTTTTCCCCGGCAGATGAATCTGTGGGCCAATATGCTGATATCCTTTGTGTGTGCCATGCAGGTGCAGAGCTTCCGGAAATTAAATGGAAATGTTTACGCCACCACCATGTGTATTGGGAATCTGCGGGCGGCAACGGAGCTGTGGTGCAGTTACCGTTCTACCGGGGACCGGGAGCTGAGACAGAAAAGCCTTTTGTATTACGGATTTATCGGAATTTTTATTGTGGGGGCTGCCCTGGGAGGCATACTGACCGGGATTCTGGCAGAAAAAGCCATCTGGATTTCCAGTGTGCTGCTTCTGGCAGTTTTTGCAATGATGTTTCAGAAGGAAGATATACTTTAAATTCCAGGCGCATACAACTTCCGTAAGGGGCGGCAGACAGGAGTGGAACAATGGTAGAAAAAGATTATATTATGCGTATGATTCATGAAATGGTGCGCACCATACTGAAACTGATTTTTCATATAGATGAGGAAAAACAGGAGCTGGTGTTCCTGGAAGGGAAAGACCAGGATTTTTATCAGCGGCTGTGTCTGCTGGCAGACCAGGGAAAAATAAACGAAGCGGAAAATATGCTGTACGAACATCTGGAGGACGAGTTTGGGCAGGAAGAAACAGAACATCTGGAAAATCTGAAATTGTCTCTGGCATTTTATGATTATCTCAATGAGAAAACCGGTGATTTTCTGGAAGATCATGATTTTTCCAGAGAGGAAGTGGCAGAAGGGATAAAAAGCGTAATGAAACGTTATGGATACAGCGGGCTGGCAGAGACATTGCTGGAAAACCAGTGAAGGAGGAAAATATGAAACTGCCCAGAATTATGATTGCCGCACCCTCCAGTGGAAGCGGGAAAACACTGATTACCTGCGGGCTGCTGCAGGTATTTGCAAACCGAGGCCTGAAAGCAGTTTCCTTTAAATGCGGCCCGGATTACATTGACCCCATGTTTCACAGAACCGTGCTGGGAATTCCGGCCCGGAACCTGGATACTTTTTTTACCGGGGAAGAAATGACCAGGTATCTGCTGGGAAAAGCAGCAGCCCAGGGGGATATTGCCCTGCTGGAAGGTGTAATGGGATTTTATGACGGAGCGGGAGGCGTGACCACCGCTGCTTCTTCTTATGAACTGGCAAAGGTTACGGATACGCCGGTGATTCTTGTGGTAAATGCCAGAGGCATGAGCCTTTCTGTGGTTTCTCTGATACAGGGATTTCTGGGATTTCGGCCGGACAGTAAAATTGCCGGAGTTATTTTAAATCAGGTATCAGCTTCCTCTTATCCCATGCTGAAACAGGAAATTGAAAAGACACTGCCGGTATCGGTATTCGGTTATGTACCCGGATGTCAGGAACTGGCACTGGAGAGCCGCCATCTGGGCCTTGTCATGCCCCAGGAAGTGGAGGGATTTCAGGAAAAACTGAAACGTTTTGCCGGCGTGCTGGAGGAAACCCTGGAGGTGGAAAAAATCCTGGGATGCGCGCAGGCTGCCAGGGAATTGGCCGCGGCAGAGCCGGAGAACCTGAACACGTCAGAATACGGTTCAGAGATGGAATGTCCGGATTCTGAAAAAAAGACCCGTATCGGCATTGCCAGAGACGAAGCATTCTGTTTCTGTTATGAGGAAAATCTGGATTTACTGAGAGAACTGGGAGCAGAACCGGTGTTTTTTTCTCCTCTTCACGACAGAACCCTGCCGGAGAAGCTGCAGGGCATGATTTTCTATGGAGGTTATCCGGAACTTCATGCTGCCGGATTAAGCGGCAATCAGGAAATGTGCCGGCAGATTTCTTCCCGGTTAAAAGGGGGTATGCCTTTTCTGGCAGAGTGCGGAGGTTTTATGTATCTGCAGGAATCCATGGAGGACGGGGAGGGAAACGTATGGCCCATGGCAGGAGTTTTTTCCGGAAAAGCATATCCCACAGGAAAGCTGGGGCGTTTCGGTTATCTCATCCTGACTGCCAGAGAGGAACATCAGCTTTTACCGCCGGACGAATCTGTGAAAGGCCATGAATTCCATTATTTTGACTGTACGGAAAACGGAAATGCTTACCATGGGAAAAAGCCTGTGGGCAGCCGGGAATGGGACTGCATTCAGGGAGGCCGGACGTATGCGGCGGGATTTCCCCATCTTTATTATTATTCCAATCCCCGGTTTATTCAGAGATTTTTACAACAGTGCAGAAGGTATTACGGAAAGGAAGAAAAGAATTATGAAACTGGAAGAATGTCTTGAACAGATCCGTCCTCTGGATGAGGAAGCATGTCTGGCATGTGAAAAGCGGTGGGACAGTATTGCGAAACCTTTAAAAAGCCTGGGAAAACTGGAAAGCAATCTGATACAGATTGCAGGAATTCAGCGGACAGGACAGATTCATCTGGGAAAAAAAGCGCTGGTGGTTATGTGTGCGGATAATGGAGTTGTGGCAGAGGGCGTGACTCAGACCGGACAGGAGGTTACCGCTATTGTGGCGGAGAATTTTCTGGATGTAAAATCCTGTGCGGCTATTATGTGCAAAGATACCGGAACAGACATTTTTCCCATTGATATAGGCATGGTTACGGATACGCCCAGAGTGGAAAAACGAAAGATTGCCTATGGCACTAAAAATATGGCAGTGGAACCGGCCATGACCAGAGAAGAGGCCCGTCAGGGTATTGAGGTGGGCATAAATCTGGCAGAAGAACTGAAAGACAGAGGCTATGATGTAATGGCCACCGGAGAAATGGGAATCGGAAATACCACCACCAGCAGCGCGGTAGCCAGCGTTTTGCTGGGAAGACCGGTGGAAGAGATGACCGGGCGCGGGGCAGGCCTTACCACAGCGGGATTGCACAGAAAAATTCAGGTTATCCGGAATGCGGTTGCCTTACATAAGCCGGATCCACAGGATCCCCTGGATGTGCTTGCCAAAGTGGGAGGACTGGACCTGGCGGGGCTTACCGGGATTTATCTGGGAGGAGCGGCTTTTGGGATGCCGGTGATTGTGGACGGATTTATTTCCGCAGTGGCGGCTTTGCTTGCAACACGTTTCAGTCCGCTGGCCGGAAACTATATGATAGCCTCCCATGTTTCCAAAGAGCCTGCCGGAGCTGCCATACTGGAAGCCATTGGAAAATCCCCCAGTCTGATGTGCGATATGTGTCTGGGAGAAGGGACCGGGGCAGTGGCATTGTTCCCTCTGCTGGATATGGGACTGGATATCTATGAGAAAATGAGTACCTTTTCTCAGATTCAGGTGGAGGATTATGTACCCCTGGATTAGCTGCCCCTTAAGAGCCGGACGGAGCAGACCGTAACGGGTAACCGGGAACCGAAGCGGGACAGGCAGTAACTGACATTTGGATGAAAGGAACAGACAGGGGGCAGCGGATGATAGTTTTTGTAACTGGCGGCAGCGGCAGCGGAAAATCGGAATTTGCGGAAAATCTTGCGGTAACGTTAAAGGAGCGGGAAGAAGAACAGTTAGTCTACGTTGCCACCATGAAGCCGGGGGATAAGGAGAGCCAGGCGCGGATTCGCCGTCATCGGAAACAGCGGGCCGGAAAAGGATTTGAAACCAGGGAGTGCTATATGGATTTGGAAAAACTGTCAGTGAGGCAGCATGAAGTTATATTGCTGGAATGCCTGTCAAATCTGACTGCCAATGAGATGTTTTCTGAAAACTGCAGGAAGGAATCTGTATCTGGAAAGATCTGGAAGGGAATCCTGCATCTGGCGGAAAACTCCCGCCATCTGGTCATTGTGGGAAACAATGTTTTTGAGGATGGAATGGAATACGACAGGATGACCATGGAATATCTGGAGCAGATGGCAGAAATCCATCGGAATCTGGGCACAGTGGCGGACCGTGTGGTGGAGGTGATCTGCGGTATTCCTCTGGAATGGAAAGAAAATACGGAATGGAGGAAATTATGAACTATCTGAAAGGCTGGATGATTGCTTTTGCCATGTACTCTAAAATTCCCATGCCCGCTGTGGAATGGGAACGGGAGAATATGAAATATGTGATGTGCTTTTTTCCCTGGGTGGGTGCAGTCAGCGGCCTGTGTTTTTATCTCTGGGGCAGTTACGGGAAGTCCGTCCCGGTGGGAGAAACTCTCTATGGGGTAATTTTGACTATAATTCCGGTTCTCATCACCGGAGGTATCCATGTGGACGGATTCCTGGATACCATGGACGCTCTGAGCTCCTGGCAGCCAAAAGAGAGGCGTCTTGAGATTTTGAAGGATTCCCATGCGGGGGCTTTTGCTGTGATTGCCGGATGTCTGTATTTTCTCACCTGGTTTGGTTTTGCAACGGAACTGGGCAGTCAGGGAATTCCGTTGGTTTCCCTTGGATTTTTTCTCAGCCGGTGTCTCAGCGGGTATGCAGTTACTGCTTTTCCCTGTGCAAAAGACAGCGGGCTGGCAGCCATGTTTTCAGAAAAGGCGGAGAAGAAAAAGGCGCAGGCTGTGCTGCTGGCGGAAACGGGAGCAGTGCTGGCTGTTATGCTGTGGACGAACTTATATCCGGGAATTGCAGTGGCAGCCGTATCCGGGCTTGTATTTTTCTGGTATTATAAGATGTCCCGGAAGAAATTCGGGGGAATTACCGGAGATCTGGCGGGCTGGTTCCTGCAGGTCTGTGAACTGGCCATCCTGATTACAGCAGTTGCAGCAGAAAAATTTTAATCGTTTTAGGTAGAGGAACAGATATGATACTGATTACAGGCGGCGCTTTCCAGGGAAAACTGGAGGCGGCAGAACAGATATATAAGATACAGCATCCCGGAAAACAGCCGGTGGTGGCAGAGGGAGAAAGGGCAGAGACAGGAGAACTGCACAAGGCAGATATTATCTGTCATTTTCACCTGTGGCTGAAGAGAATGCTGCAGGAGGGCAAAGACCCGTATCCCATGGCAGAAACATTGCTGAAAGGGAATCCGGATGTGATACTTGTCATGAATCAGCTGGGCTGCGGTATTGTGCCCATGGACAGGTTTGACCGGAAATACCGGGAACTGACGGGACGGATGGGATGTGTGCTGGCCAGACAGGCGGAGGAAGTGTATCTGGTGAACTGCGGGATTGCAAAGAGGCTGAAGTAGGAACCGGGCAGAAGCTGACCATAGCAGTCCACAGAGAGGAAATAAGAGATGAAAAAGATAATCCCCTTTTTCCTGCATATACGGGAAAAATATCGTAGCATAAAGCAGCGCTTTGGCAGCTACAGGATGAAAAACTGGCAGGATACCGGCACTCTTCTGTACTGGGCTGCCATTTTTTTATTCAGTCTGTGTGTGGGCCTGATGTCCGGTACCTTTATGCAGCCGGTCTGGCTGGGAACTGTTATTACAGCAGTTTTGACCGTTCCCGCTGCCATGGCCGGGCTGTGGCTGTCCGGGAAACTCCTGGAACTGTTTCTCAGAAACGGAGTCCGGGAATTCCTGTCCTGGCTGCTGCTTTGTATGGTCTGTATTCTGGTAATGACAGGAGATGCTTTCCATGCAGGGCTGAAAGAAAGTGTGCTGACTGCGGCAGTTTTCAGCCTGGTGCTGGCACTGCTGCTGAAAAGCCTGTGGGCAGCATTCCATCATAAAGTACGGACCAGGACGATTGCAGCAGCGCTGGCGCTGACCGGGATTTTTACAATGGCCCTGCTGGTTCTGCTGGCAGGCAGAGGATTTGAGGATACTTATATTGAAATCTATGGAAACCTGAGAAATCAGAACCGGGAAAAAGATGTTCTTACGGTACAGGAGAAAGAAGCCTTTGAGGAGGGGCTGAAACAGGGCCCCTGTACCGTGAAAGCCCTTACCTATGGAACAGAAAATTCCGGTATCCTTCCTGTACGGACGGTAAATATCAGCAGGTTTGCTGAAAATGAAGGGCTGGATGGTTTCATGAAAGAACACTATCAGGGGTACTCCCTGGATGAGGTGCCTCTGTCCGGCATGGTCTGGTATCCGGAAGAACAGTCTGACTGCCCGGTGCTTTTTATTGTTCATGGAAATCATAACTGGGTTACAGATTCTTACCTGGGGTATGAATATCTGGGTACTTATCTGGCTTCCCATGGTTATGTGGTGGTATCGGTGGATGAAAATGCCTGCAATGGGCTTTCCGGTGAAAATGACGGCCGGGCGGTGCTGCTTTTGGAACATATGGATTACATCTTATCCGAAAGCCGCCGGAAAGACAGCCCGCTGTATCAGAAAACAGATGAAAACAATCTGGCGCTGGCCGGACATTCCAGGGGCGGAGAAGCAATTGCCGCAGCATATCTGTTTAATGAGCTGGATTATTATCCGGATAATGGCAACCGTACCTTTGACTATCATTTTTCCATCCGGTCACTGATAGCCATTGCACCTACCTGCGGACAGTATCTGCCTTCCGGGCGGGATGTGGAACTGAAGGATGTAAATTATATGGTGCTGCACGGGGCAAACGATCAGGATGTTGCCGCCTTTATGGGAATGGAACAGTACGAAAATGTGACTTTCAGCGGAGAAAAGGACTGTATCAAAACATCTCTTTATGTGGCGGGGGCCAATCATGGCCAGTTTAATTCTCTGTGGGGAAGCTATGATCTGATGGAACCTTTAAACCGGGCCCTGAATGTGAAAAATTTTATTTCCATGCAGGAACAGCAGCAGATTGCCAAAGTTTTTATCCGGGCGTTTCTGGAGGAAACCCTTAAGGAAACAGCAGAAACAGAGTCAGAACAGAATTTCTCCGAAGTGCTGCTGACAGATTACAGCAGGTATGAGGAACTTCTGCCGGAAACACTGTATATTCAGTCTTATCAGACCTCAGATTTGCGCATACTCTGCAATTTTGAAGAGGATACCCGTCTGGAAACGGGAACCGCTGCAGATATAAGGCTGGAAGCGGAACATGTAAACAGCTGGAGGGAAGAACTTCTGTATTTTTCAGACGGAAATCCCAGAGGGAATTATGCAGCAGTTTTGAAATGGGAGCCTGAAGAGGGGGAAGAGGCTGACAGCAGCAAAAAAGAACCGGCGGAATTTTCCATTTCCATGCCGGAAACAGATTTGACCGGAAAACACCTGCAGTTTGATGTGATGGATCTTAAGGAGGATTTTCCGGAAGAAGAAGGGGAGCTTCCAGAACTGGAGATTATTGTGGAGGACAGTCAGGGACAGGAAGCGGTTCTGAAAGCCGAGGATTATGCCAGCCTGTATCCGGCTTTTCCGGTGCGGCTGAATAAGCTGCAGTATCTGTGGAAGGCGGCGGAATATAAGCATCAGTTTCAGACAGTTTCCATCCCCATGGAAGATTTTACAGGCGTGGACAGAAGGAAAATCAGCAGAATTACCATTTGCTTTCTGACAGAAAAAGGGAAAACAGCCATTGATAATGTGGGAATCAGATAAACAGACTGCTGACAGTATGAAAATCAGACAGAAATCAGTTACAGAGAGGGCGGAAACCAGGTGAGTGACGTTGAAGGAATATATATTAATTGCAGAGGATGATAATGACATAAATCAGATGTTAAAGGAGCTGCTGGAACAGCATGGCTATGAGACTGTCCAGTCCTATGCCGGGACGGAAGCATTGCTTTACATGCAGCAGCGCCAGCCCGACGCAGTGATTCTGGATCTGATGCTGCCGGGAAAGTCCGGAGAAGATGTACTCAGAGAAATCCGGGAAAAATATCCAAAAACCGGTGTGATTGTGGCTTCAGCCAGAGATGAGGTGCAGGCCAGGGTGTCGCTGCTTCGCCAGGGAGCCGATGACTATGTGGTAAAACCTTTTGATACGGAGGAACTGCTGGCCAGGCTGGAGGCAGTTCTCAGGCGCAGAGAAGTTTCGCCGAAAGAAGGAGATGGTTTTGAAAAAGGGAAGGCAGGACGGATACTGGAATATAAAGATATCCGTATTCTGCAGGACGATTTTCAGGTTCAGGCAGGCGGGCGGGAACTTGCCCTTACAAAGCGGGAATATCTGATACTGGAGCTGCTTATGAGCAATCCCGGAAAAGTATTTACCAAAAGCAACATTTATGAATCGGTGTGGAATGAGGAATTTCTGGGAGAGGATAATGCGGTAAATGTGCATATCAGCAATATCCGTCAGAAACTGGCGAAAGCACATCCGGGCGAAAGCTATATCAGGACGGTGTGGGGCATTGGATTTAAAATGGACTGACTGCCGGCAAAACTTTATGTTTTCTTTATACTTTTTCTAAAGTTTCTGAAAACCCTGCTGATATACTGAATGCATAAAAGCAACACCCCTTTGGGACAGATAAGAAAGATGTTCCTGGAAAGCAGCAGGAGGAAAAGTATGGAATATGTATTAAAAACAGAGGGACTTACCAAAAAGTATGGAAAGCATACGGTGGTGGATCATGTGGGCATGCATGTGAGAAAAGGAGATATCTATGGGTTTATCGGAAGAAACGGAGCCGGGAAAACCACTTTTATGCGTATGGTGTCAGGCCTTGCGTCGCCGGCAGAAGGAACCATGGAGTTGTTCGGTTCCTGTGAACTGGAGCAGCAGAGGGTGCGTATCGGGAGCCTGATTGAGCAGCCGGGTCTTTACCGGAACATGACTGCCAGGGAGAATATGGAAGTGGTGCGCCGGGAGCTGGGAATTCCGGAGAAAAGGGCAGTGGATGATATGCTGGAATTTGTCAGACTGTCCGGGACAGGAAAGAAAAAAGTGAAAAATTTTTCCATGGGCATGAAACAGAGGCTGGGCATTGCCATTGCACTGTTTCATAATCCGGATTTTCTGATTCTGGATGAACCCATCAACGGACTGGACCCGGCAGGAATTAAGGAAATCCGGGATTTGCTGCTGAGACTGAATGAAGAAAAGCAGATTACAATTCTGATTTCCAGCCATATTTTAGGCGAACTGTCCAAAATAGCCACCCGGTACGGGATTATCAAAGACGGAGTTCTGATTGAGGAATTTGACAGAGAGGAACTGGAACATCGCTGCCGGCGCTGTCAGAAGCTGGTGGTGGATGATGTGGAGCGGGCTGCCGCCATTCTGGAGGAGTGCCGGATTAACAGTTACGATGTACCGGAACCTGGAATGCTGCGGGTCTTTGAAAACCTGGAAGAATCCTGGAAAGTAAATCAGGAATTAATAAACGGAGGCGTGAAGGTCATGGAAAGTTATCTGGTGGGACTGGATCTGGAAGGCTATTTTATGGATTTGCTGGGAGGTGGCAAAAATGCTTAACATATTAGGCGGTGAATGCTATAAGGTTCGTAAAGAAAAGACGTTTTATGTATGTCTTGCGTCGGTGGTTATTCTTGTGGGGCTTTTGTATTTCACCCTGTTAATGGTGGATGAAATCAAAAACCAGATGCCGGCGGAAGGGGCAAACGGAATTTACGTTTATCATGAAGGAGAAGAACTCGGCGAAGGGCCTTATATACAGCAGGTGGGAATTATGGGAGTTTTACAGCAGATGCTGAACGGCCATTTTACCGGTTTTATTATGGCTGTGTTTGCCAGTATTTTTGTGATCAAAGAATATACAGGCGGTGCGGTAAAAAATATTGTGGGAAAAGGCTATCCCAGAGCTTCTGTTTTTCTGAGCAAACTGCTGGTTACACAGCTGGCTGCAATGGCGATTCTGGGAGTGACCTTTGTGTGCTGTATTCTGGCAGGCGGATTGTTTATGGGAAAAGAAGGGTTTGAGTCCATGAACTGGACGCAGACGGCGTCTTATATGGGAATGCAGATGGTAATCAGTATGCCCGTTACAGGAACAGCGGTACTGGTGGGAGAGTTTACCAGGAGCCTGGCAGCAGGTATTTCCATCAGCGCAGGAATTATCATATTTTCCACCTCTCTGCTGGCGGGAGCAGATACGCTGCTTTCTCATCTGAGCATAAAGCCTTCCCTTTACTGGCCGCTGAGCCTGCAGATGGAATGTCCTGTCAGCGGGATGGAGCAGGAATTTGTGATACGGGGAATCCTGGTGTCGCTGGCGTGGCTTTTCTTTGTAACTTTTCTGGGAGCACTTCATTTTCAAAAGGCAGATATAACATGAATTTGTGGATTATCATTGTAATACTGGCAGCCGGGATGGGTATTCTGGCCATATGTCTTATCTGTTATGAGAAACAGGTCAGGCATTTGAAAAAACAGTTGGAATTTCTGAAAGCAGAGGACAGCAATCAGTTGCTGACCTCTGTTTGTGCCGTAGGACAAACGGGAGAAATGATTAACGTTATGAACCAGGTGCTGGAAAAAATGCGGGAGGAGCAGCGGAAACTGTACCGGGCGAACCGAAGCTATCGGGAGAGTATTACAGGCATTTCCCACGATATCCGTACCCCTCTGACTTCAATGAAAGGATATGTGCAGCTGCTGGAACATCCGGGAACCCCAAAAGAGAAAAAAGAACAGTATCTGAGAACAGTGGAGAGACGGATGGAGGATCTGACAGAGCTGTTAAACCAGCTTTTTGAATATGCCAGGCTGGAGGCCGGAGAACTGGAGCTGAACCGGGAAAAACTGAATGTGACCAATCTGTTTGCAGAAACAGTTTCCATGTTTTATGAAGATTTTGCGAAAAAAAGCTGTGAACCCACAGTGGAGGTCTCCAGGGAACCGTGCTTTGTGTACGGAGACGCCCATGCATGGCAGCGGGTGACGGAGAATCTGATCAAAAACGCACTGGTGCACGGAACCGGCGGATATGCCTTTTCCCTGCTCCAGGAACAGGGACAGGCGGTTATGCGGATAGCCAACGAGACAAAAACCATTCAGGAGCGGGATCTGGAACAGATTTTTGAACGTTTTTATACCACCGACCAGTCCGGAAATCGCAGGAGTACCGGACTGGGACTTGCCATTGCCAGAGAATTCACCGAAAAGATGGGCGGAAGAATCCAGGCCAGTCTGAAACAGGGTATATTTGAGGTGGAAGTGCGGTTTGAAACAGGATAAACGGAAGTGGAAATGTCTGCTTCTCTATGATATCTTTCAGGATATGATTTTTCTCCCTGGGGAGGAACGAAGGAAGGGGGTATCTGAGGGGAGTTTACAGAAATTTTGTCTGCGAAGATAATTTTACATAATTTTAAGATTTTATATCACATTTTTTTATATCTTTTTGCCTGAGGTCTGGTATAATTTACCCATAATATAGAGGAGGAACAACAGAAACCAATGACGAATGAGGAATATTATACGTTTATTCAGCCTTATGCAGATGCCAGCGAGGTGCTGCTGGCCCGGTTAAACGTTTTGAAACATAATCTTTACAGTGAATCTTCCGGTCAGCCTATCCATAATATCCAGAACCGGATTAAGGAAAAGGAAAGCATGGAGGAGAAACTCAGGAAGAAAGAAAAGGAACCCACGGTGATGAATGCCAAAGACTATCTGCAGGATATTGCAGGCGTCCGCGTAATCTGTTATTTTGTGGAGGATATTTATAATCTGGTGGATGCGCTGAAACGGCAGGTGGATCTGATTGTCATCCGGGAATGTGATTATATATCTGAACCGAAACCCAACGGATACCGAAGCTACCATATTATTGTTGGGATTCCGGTGTACTGTCTGGACGGAATGGAATATTTTCCGGTGGAAATTCAGTTCCGCACCATGTCCATGGATTTCTGGGCCAGCATGGAGCATCGGATACTTTATAAAATGGAACGGGATGACAGGGAAAAGCTGGCGGCGGAACTGAAAGAATATGCGGAACACCTGGTAAGAATTGAGAGCAGGTTTGAGCAGTACAGCGACGGACATGCGGTTTTGCTGGAACACTGAGTAAGGGGAGGAGAAGAAAATGAATCTGTATATCTGTTCTGCTGCCGCGTTATTTCTGGGAATTCTGCTGGATTTTATCATCGGTGACCCTCCTGGGTGGTATCACCCGGTACAGGCCATAGGAGCGCTGATTTCCAAAACAGAGGGTTGGCTGCGGAAATTATTTCCCCGGACTCCGAAAGGGGAGCGGGCAGCCGGAGGAATCCTGGTGGTTCTGGTGGCCGGATGTTCCACGCTGGTTTCCCTTGGCCTGCTGCTGGCCTGCTACCATGTCCATATTCTTTTGGGTATCGGGGTGGAAGCTGTCATATGCGGAGCCCTTCTGGCAGCAAAGTCTCTAAGGAAGGAGAGCGGAAATGTCCGGATAGCTCTGGAAACAGAGGGAGTTGAGGCAGGAAGAAAAGCGGTATCCATGATTGTGGGAAGGGATACGGATACGCTCAGCGAAGAGGGAGTGGTTCGGGCAGCGGTGGAGACTGTGGCGGAGAATACCTCGGACGGAGTGATTGCCCCCATGTTTTATATGGCCCTGTTTGGAGGTGCGGGGGGATTTTTCTATAAGTCCGTCAACACCATGGATTCCATGGTGGGGTATAAAAATGACAGGTACCGTTATTTCGGCACAGCGGCGGCAGTTCTGGATGATGTGGTTAATTTTATTCCTGCCAGAATCAGCGCCCTGTTGATGATACTGGCCTGTCCTTTCTGCGGGCTGGATATCTGCGGGGCTTTCCGGATTTTCCGGAGGGACCGGTTCTGTCATGCAAGCCCTAATTCTGCCCAGACGGAAGCTGTCATGGCAGGAGCTTTACAGGTGCGTCTGGCAGGGGATGCCTGGTATTTCGGCAAAAAGCATGAAAAACCTTCAATCGGAGATGATATACGTCCGGTGGAACCGGAAGACATCAGAAGAAGCGGACGCCTGATGTATGCTACGGCAGTTTTATGTGCTGTGTTTTTGCTGGGCATAAAGGGATTTTTTATCGCGGTGATTTTTTAACGGAGAGTTTCCGGCAGTTGATTTCGGAAATAAGTTATGATATAATCGGGGCATATAGGAGTAATTGCGGCAAAGGAGAAGTCATGGAAAGGAACACTTTATTAATTGTTGATGATGTAGATATAAACCGTGAGATGCTGAAGTTCATTTTTGAAGAACAGTTTGAGATTCTGGAGGCAGAAGACGGAGACGGGGCCATAGAACTGCTGGAGGAAAAGGGAGATCAGATTGTACTGATGTTTCTGGATGTTATCATGCCGGGCAAGTCCGGGCTGGATGTGCTGGAATATATGGTGGAGAAGAACTATATGGAATATATTCCGGTGGTCATTATTACAGGAGAAGCATCTGTGGATACAGAGTTAAAGGCATATGAATACGGTGCCTCTGATATAGTATACAAGCCCTTTACACCCAAAGTGGTTATGCGGCGTGCCATGAATATTATAGAGTTGTTTTCCCACAGGATTGATATTGAAAAGAAACTGGAGAAGCGTACCAGACAGCTTCGGGAGAGCAGGGAGAAGCTGAAGCGGAACAATGATTTCCTGGTAAATGCTCTCAGTTCTGTGGTGGAATTCAGGAGTCTGGAATCCGGAGAACACATACAGCGGGTGAAATATTATACGGAAGTACTGCTGAAATATCTGGTGAAATTTTATCCGGAGTACGGGCTGTCAGAGGAAGATGTGGAGCTGATTATCAGCGCCTCCGCACTGCATGACCTGGGTAAAATTGCCATTCCGGACAGCATTCTTCTGAAGCCTGGAAAACTGACGAAGGATGAATTTGAAGAGATTAAGAAACATACCATATATGGCTGTGAGCTTCTGGAGAATTTCAAACAGGAGGAAGATGCTTTTTATCGTTACTGTTATGAAATCTGCCGGTATCATCACGAGCGGTACGATGGAAAGGGTTATCCGGACGGTCTTTCAGGAGATGAAATTCCCATCTGGGCTCAGGTGGTCTCCGTTGCGGATGTATATGACGCGCTGGTCAGCAAGCGTGTATATAAGGCGCCCTATGAAGTAAACGAAGCGGCACGCATGATTACAGATGGAGAGTGCGGTACTTTTTCACCTACGGTTCTGGACTGCTTCGGACTGGCAAAAGAAGAATTTTTTCACGCAACAGAGACGAAACTGTCCTTTGCAGATGTGAAAAATTAACGAGACAGAGAATCCTGCCAGGCGGGATTCTTCGTCTGCAGCGGGCTGTTTTGCGGTATATTTCGCATCCGCTGCAGTGTGATAAGGACTGTTCTTCTGGAGAAAATCCAGGATTTTCCTGCAGAAGAACAGAATCACCCCCGGAAGATGTCTCTGTCTTCCGGGGGTGTTTTAAAAAGCAGAGTGCCTGCAGGAAATCAGGGAGGAAAATGTGGTGATAAGAAGAAAAAAATCGTTACAGGGAATGGCATACGTTTTCGTTCTGCTGATTGCTGTTATTATACTGTTTCAGTGGTTTACAACGAACAACAGCAGGCGTATGATAGAGCGAAACAAGAACTATGCTGCGGATTCGGCTCATCTGACGGCTGATAAAGTAGATGAGAAGCTGAAAAATGCCCGCAGTCTGATTACCGCTTACGCGTATTTTCTGGAGGAAAGTCTGCAGGAACCTGTGGTGTCTGCGGAAATGCTGAAGAGAATCGAAGATAATTCCAGCCATCTGTTTAACGCTTTGATTTATACAGATGCGGAAGGAAAGGACCATTCCTCGGACGGGCGGATTGCGGATGTTACCCAAAGGGATTTTTACCAGAACGGTATCAAAGGAAGAAGCGGGATGGACATCATATTTGACCCGTATCTGTTTGATGAACCCATGGCCTGTTTTTACTCGCCGGTGTACTATTATGGCCAGATTATCGGCGTGCTCCGGGGAGCCTTTCTGGCAGAAGAGAATCTGAAAGAAATGTTAAAGACCACCTATTTCGGAGAGGACGCCTGGGTTTATCTCTGTATGCCGGACGGAAGTGTGATTGCCAGCTCAGATGACAGGGAATATACCGGAGATGTACTGGAAATTCTGATGAGTGAAAATGTAATTGACCAGAAGACGGCGGAGGATGCCCGAAAGGTCTTTACGGAAAAGGGAGAAGGGGTTTTTGTCTGTGATTCCCAATGTAAAACAGATAATATCTGCGTGATGTATCTTCCGGAAAGCGAATATGTCCTTGTGCAGACGTTTCCCAAAACGGTGACGCAGGCCATGATAGACGATGAAAATCTGGTAGGAATCCAGCTGGAAATCATTCTGATTATCATGTTTGCCATTTATATTGTGGCGCTGTTTTTCCGTTCAAAGCGGGAAAAGAAACTGCTGAAACAGGAAAATCAGGAAATGGGTTATATTATTAAGGGGATTAATACGCTGTTTCCCCGTTTTGTCATGGTGGATTTTGAAAAAGATACCTATCGCTATCTGGCAGGAAGCCGGCCGGAGGACAGTAATCTGGCAGAGACAGGAGCGTACAGGGATTTTTATGAATATCTGTACAATGCGCTGACGGAAGAAAGCGAACGTGAGGAATTTGCGGAATTTATGGACAGAGAATCCATGATTCAGTCCCTGATGGAGCATGAGGACCTGCGCCATGAATGCCAGGTGATGAAAGAGAACCGGGTAGAATGGGCACATATCAATGTGGTATGTCTGGAAAGAAAAGAGGGCCGGGCTGTCAAGGTTCTGTTCAGCCGCCAGAATATTACGGAATTAAAGGAAAAGGAACTGCTTATACAGGCGGAGATGTCCCTTGCAAACCGCAAGGAAAGGCAGTATCGGATAGCCATTACCTCCAATGCACTGTGTACCTTTGATTTTAACCTTACCAGAGACATGATAGAGAATGATATTATCCGCACCATCCATGGAAAGAAAATTTCCATGCTGAAGGAGGCAGGTCTTAAAGCGCCCTGCAGAGCTTCCGAATGTTTTGCCTCCTGGAGGAAGTTTGTACTGCCGGAATCTCTGGAAAATTATGATGCCAGGACGTCTCTGGAATACCTGAAAGAGTGTTTTGCCCAGGGAGAAGGGGAAGCGGATGTAGAATACTGGGAACAGGATCCCACCGGTGCACAGGTTTGTGTCCGCCAGTCCTTCCTTATGGTACAGGATGATGATACGGGCGATGTTATGGTGATGGTTGTGACAAAAGACATTACCGAGAGTGAAAAGAAACAGAGGGAACAGACCCAGGCGCTGCAGGATGCCCTGATGCAGGCACAGCATGCCAACCGGGCAAAGACAACATTCCTGTCTAATATGTCCCATGATATCCGTACTCCCATGAATGCCATTATCGGGTTTGCAACCATAGCGCTGAGCCATATTAACAGCAAAGAACAGGTGCATGACAGTCTCCAGAAAGTGCTTTCTTCCAGTAATCATCTGCTCAGCCTGATTAATGATATTCTGGATATGAGCAGGATTGAAAGCGGAAAAGTGCAGATTAAGGAGCAGGAGTGCAACATTTCCGAGATGATGCATAATCTGGTAAATATCATTCAGCCCCAGGTAAAGGCGAAACAGTTAGAACTGTTTATTGATACCTTTGAAGTGGTCAATGAAGATGTAATTGCGGATTCCCTGAAAATGAATCAGGTATTTATCAATCTTCTGAGCAATGCGGTGAAATATACGCCGGCGGGAGGAAGCATTTCTTTCCGGATTACCCAGAAAAGCACGTTCCGTCATGGGTACGGCGATTATATTTTTACAATTAAGGACAATGGAATCGGTATGGCGCCGGAATTTGTGGCACATATTTTTGAACCTTTTGAGCGGGAAGCAAGCGCCACCCAGTCGGGAATTCAGGGGACAGGCCTCGGTATGGCCATTACGAAAAATATTGTGGAAATGATGAACGGTACCATCAGAGTGGAAAGCGAAGTGGGGCATGGAAGTACCTTTACGGTGGAATTCACTCTGAAACTGCAGGATGTGGAAAAAGATGCGGAGCTGATTAAAGAACTGGAAGGCCAGCGTGCGCTGGTGGTGGACGATGATATCAATACCTGCGACAGCGTAAGCAAAATGCTCAAGGAAATCGGTCTGCGGGCGGAGTGGACCACTTCCGGCAGAGAGGCTATTTATCGCGCCAGAAGCGCATATGAAGATGAAGATGCCTATCATACTTATATTATTGACTGGCAGATGCCGGAAACCAGCGGTCTGGAAACTGCAAAAAGAATTCGCAGCGTAGTGGGAAATGATGTACCCATTATTATTCTGACAGCCTATGACTGGACGGATATCGAAGAAGAAGCCATGGAAGCCGGCATAACAGCTTTCTGTGCAAAGCCTCTCTTTATGTCTGATTTGAAATCTGCTCTTCTGTCTGCTAACAGTCCGTCTGAAAAGGAAGAAGAGACAGCTGTATGGCAGCAGGCTGATTTCAGCGGAAAGCGGGTATTGCTGGTAGACGACATTGAGCTGAACCGGGAAATTGCAGAAATCATTCTGACAGAAGCAGGCTTTGTTGTGGAGTCGGCGCCGGATGGAACAGACGCGGTGGCTATGGTAAGAGATGCGCAGGAAAATTATTACGACGTGGTTCTGATGGACGTGCAGATGCCCATTATGAACGGTTATGAGGCTACCAGGACCATTCGTAACATGCAAAGAAAAGATGTAAAAGACCTGCCCATCATTGCAATGACGGCCAATGCGCTGGAAGAAGACAAGGAAGCAGCTTTAAAAAACGGTATGAACGCCCATATCGCAAAGCCGCTGGATATGGATATTTTTATGGACATGCTGAAAAAATTTCTTGGATAATCGGAATGTGGAGTCTGGCAGAATATATTGCAGCAGCTTCCGCTGATAAATAAGGAGAACAAGAAGAATCCTGCCAGGCAGGATTCTTCTTGTTCTGAAGGGAAGTCTTTTTGAATCTGTGATCCCGAAACTTGCCAAATTGAAAAATATATCATATAATAAAACGAGTATGCTTTTGGAAGAGAGGAATTACAATGGAAAAGTTAAACAGGCTGTTGGAACATCTGGACTACACAGTAGTGCAGGGAAGAACGGAGTTGGAAATTACAGAACTTGTATATGATTCCAGAAAAATAACCAGAGGCTGTCTTTTCGTATGTATTAAGGGAACCGTTGCAGACGGACACACATACGTTGCAGAAGCGGCAGAGAAAGGGGCAGCAGCAGTGCTGGTACAGCAGGATGTGGAAGCGCCGGACTCCCTGACAGTGATAAAGGTAACAGATACCCGGTATGGTCTTGCGGTGACTTCTGCGGCCTGGTTTCATCATCCGGCAGAGAAGCTGAAAGTAATCGGAATCACCGGGACAAAGGGTAAGACCACCACTACCTATATGGTGAAATCCATCCTGGAACATGCCGGCTATAAAACAGGCCTTATCGGAACCATTGAAGCCATTATCGGAGATGAGGTGATTCCGGCGAACAATACCACTCCGGAGTCCTATATTCTGCAGGATTATTTTCGCCGAATGGTGGAAAAGGGATGTCAGTGCGTGGTGATGGAAGTGTCTTCTCAGGGGCTGATGATGCATCGCACTGCAGGCTTTACCTTTGAAATCGGTATCTTTACCAATATTGAACCGGACCATATCGGGCCCAATGAACATGCTTCCTTTGAAGAATATCTGGCATGCAAACGTATGCTGTTTCGTCAGTGCAGGAGAGGGATTGTCAACAGGGACGATGAACACTGGGAGCAGATTCTGGAAGGCCATACCTGCGAAGTTGAGACCTTTGGATTTTCTCCGGAGGCAGATTTGCGTCCCGTGGATATCAGCCTTGTGAAACGTCCCGGATATCTGGGTGTGGCCTATACCACAGAAGGACTGGTGGAGCTGGACGTGGAGATTGATGTGCCGGGCAGATTCAGTGTGTACAATTCTCTGACGGCCATAGCTGTCTGCCGCCATTTTCAGGTGTCGGGAGAGTATATCAGACAGGCATTGAAAGTGGCCAGAGTAAAAGGCAGAATTGAAATGGTTCCGGTATCGGATGAATTTACCCTGATGATTGACTATGCCCACAATGCGATGGCACTTGAGAGCCTGCTTCACACGCTGCGGGATTATAATCCGGGGCGCATCGTGTCAGTGTTTGGCTGCGGCGGGAACCGCTCAAGGACGAGGCGCTATGAGATGGGAGAGGTGTCAGGGAGATTAGCGGATTTTACGATTATAACTTCGGACAATCCGAGATTCGAGGAGCCGCAGGAGATCATCAATGATATTATTACGGGAATGAAAAAGACTGGGGAGATGCGGTTAAAGCATTAGGAATTTCAAGGAAGGATATCTTTATTCAAACTAAAGTTAGTCATGCGGATGAGAAGAAACAGGAATTTGATGCGATTAAGGATTTTGAAACTACTTTGAAGAACTTTTCAACTGACACGAGACATACCAGGAGATTAAAGGCATAAAGTATGATATGGATGACAGGGTGCTGATTCGGGAAGCACTGAAGGAAATTGCAGAAGGAAGATAAGACGAATTACAGATGTACGCAGATATTATTGTAGATATTACCCATGAAAAACTTGACAAAGTATTTCAGTACAGCATCCCCCTCGGATTGGAGGGGGCGCTTTCTGTTGGAACGGAAGTGATCGTGCCTTTCGGGAAAGGAAACAGGGAGAC
>OFHA01000115.1_pt1 | contig 71632 bp, 69 predicted proteins | sample 1521891 | NCBI WGS metagenome assembly OFHA01 (sample SAMEA3504089, study PRJEB24116) | mouse gut metagenome | biome: mouse gut; feature: mouse-associated habitat; material: faeces | place: Denmark | collected 2011
TGGCGTCGCTGGGCATCCGCAGATCTCCTCGGGGAGAAACAGCCACTGTTCCCACCTTCGGCCCGTCCGGCAGACAGGAACGCTTAAACTGCTGGGAAAAAAATCTTCTGACAAAAACCTTCAGCCATTTTAAAATCACATCTTCCCCATATCTGTTTTCAAAGGCATATACGGCCAGACGAAAGATTTTTCCCGGCCCGAACCCGCAGCGGAGCATATAATATAAAAAGAAATCGTGAAGTTCATAGGGCCCCACAATGTCCTCGGTTTTCTGAGAAATCTGCCCGTCTTTTGGAGGAAGCAGTTCCGGGCTCACAGGGGTATCCAGCACATCCAGAAGGATCTGTTCCAGGGTACTGTCCTTGCAGGTCTTTGCATAATACCGCACCAGATGGCGCACCAGCGTTTTGGGAACAGAAGCATTTACCCCATACATGGACATGTGATCACCGTTATATGTTGCCCAGCCAAGGGCCAGTTCCGACATGTCCCCGGTACCAATCACCATGCCGTTCTCTTTGTTGGCAATATCCATCAAAATCTGAGTCCGCTCCCTGGCCTGTCCGTTTTCGTAAGTTACGTCATGATTTGTTTCCTCATGGGAAATATCTTTAAAATGCACCCGAACGGCCTCTCTGATGTCCACTTCCCGAAAATCAGTGCCCAGACATCTGATTAAATTCACCGCATTGTCATAAGTTCTGTCGGTAGTTCCGAACCCCGGCATGGTAACTGCATGAATCCCCTTCCGGTCCAGTCCCAGCAAATCAAAGGCTCTGACAGTAACCAGCAGGGCCAGTGTGGAATCCAGCCCGCCGGAAATGCCAATTACTCCGTGGCAGCAGCCCGTATGCTCCAGCCTTTTTTTCAGGCCCACAGACTGAATCATCAGGATTTCCTCGCACCGTTTCCAGCGCTCCTCTGGTTTTCCCGGCACAAAGGGATCCGGATCCACAAACCGGGTAAGCTCTGTTCTCTCTTTTTTCAGATGGAAGGGAATCTCCAGATAATCTTCTGCCTTTCCTGTAAAAGTAGACATTTTGCGCCGCTGTCCGTCTAACCTCTGAATGTCAATTTCCCCATACACCGACTGGTTGGCAAAACGTTCTGCCTCCGCCAGCATTATTCCGTTTTCCGCAATCATATTATGGCCGGAATATACCAGGTCCTGGGTGGATTCTCCCTCTCCGGCACTGGCATAGACATAACCGCAGATAAGCCTTGCGGACTGCCCTTCCACCAGGTTTTTCCGGTAACGGTCCTTCCCGGTAATCTCATCGCTGGCAGAGAGATTTACCATCAGATTTGCCCCTGCCAGTCCATGGGAAATACTGGGCGGGGCAGGAGTCCACAAATCCTCACAGATTTCCACGCCGATTTTTAATTCCGGAATGCTGTCAGCGCAAAACAGGAGATGGCTTCCCATGGGAATTTTCCATTCTCCTCCCAGAACCACTACTTCCGCCTGCTCCATCCCCGGCGTAAAATAGCGTCCCTCATAAAATTCATTGTAACTGGGAATACAGGTTTTCGGCACCAGCCCCAGTACCGTTCCATTTCCCAGAGCTGCCGCCACGTTATAGAGCCTGCCCTTCCATGCAAAGGGAAGTCCCACAAAGATCAGCATATTCTTCCCGTTGGTTTCTGCCGCAATGTCCAGAAGTACCTGCTCTGCCTGCTCTAACAGCGGCTCCATCAGAAATAAATCTCCACAGGTATATCCGGTAATGCAGAGCTCCGGAAAGACCACTACTGCAGCTCTCTGCTGTTCCGCTTCGTCTATTTTTTCAATTATGGCCTGCCTGTTATAAACGGGGTCCGCCACCCTGATTTTGGGGGTTACCGCCGCCACTTTAATAAATCCGTCTTTCACTGGCTGCTCCTTTCTGAATGTTCCAGCAATCCTCTTAAATCCTCCGGGGTGAAAACATAATGTCTGTCACAGAACTGGCAGTTCACCTCAATGGGCTCGCCCTCCTCTATCATTTCCCGGATATCCTGCACACCGATACTGATCAGGGCTTTTGTCACCCGTTCTCTGGAACAGTCACAGTGATATACAACCGGCATGGTCTCCGTAATTTCCAGACCGAATTCTCCCAGTACCTGCTCTAACAGCGTTTCGGGCGTTGCCCCCTGCTCCAGCATATCCGTAACAGACGTAACCTCCGCCACCTTTTTTTCCAGTGCGGCAACTGTCTCCTCATCGGTAAAAGGCATAAGCTGAATGATAAATCCGCCTGCCTGCCGGACCGTATTGTCCTTATTCATCAGTATGCCAAGGCCCACCGCAGAGGGCACCTGCTCGGAAGTGGCAAAATAGTATGTCAGATCCTCTGCAATTTCCGAGGTCTGCAGGGCCACCTGGCCCACATAAGGTTCTTTCAGGCCCATATCTTTTATCACACTCAAAATTCCAGGTCCCAGAGCTCCTCCCACATCCAGCTTTCCTTTCTCATTGGGCGGAAGTATCACATCCGGCACCTGGGGACAGCCTTTCACATGGCCCTGGCTGTCTGCTGTGACAGTCATGCCTTTTGCCGCACCGCCGCATTTTATCTGCAGGGTCAGCAAATCCTGCTCTCCTTTCATCATGGCTCCCATCATGACTCCTCCCGTCAGAAGTCTTCCCAGTGCGGCCGTAATCACAGGGCTTGTATTGTGATAAGCCCTGGCCTGTTCCACCAGTTCTCTGGAAGTTATGGCAAATGCCCGTATCTGATTGTCTGCTGCTGTTGCTCTCACCATGTAATCTTTCATTTTTATTCTCCCTTGCATCACACAAATCTGCTGGCTTCTGTTTCTCTGTTTCATCTGCAGTCACACAAATCTGCTCATCTCGGTTTCCCTTTTTCTCCTGCAATCACATAAATCCGTTCGCCTGTTTCCCCTGCCGGTTCTCTGGTAAATGCGTCAAACATCGCCACAAACTCCATACCGGCCTGCTCCAGCAATTCCTTTATCCGCCCCGGCTCATAGCCTCTCTGTACATGGGTTTCCTCATATTTTCGGTAACGCATGTCCTCTTCCCGGATAAAAAATGTCATGTCATACTGGTTCAGCCCGGTTTCCTCATCAAAAAAATTTTCCCAGATAAAGCTCCCCTCTTCCCGGTTTTCGCATATTGTGGTTTCTCCTAATAATTCCCGGTATTTATAAAGGGTATTCAAATCAAATATAAAAATCCCTCCTGGGTCCAGATAATTATTGACCAGCCGAAACACCTGAAGAAGTCCCTCTTCTTCCAGAATATAATTCAGGGAATCACAGACGCTTACCACCGCTTTCACAGTGCCGTACAGCTCAAATTCCCGCATATCCTGCAAAAGATACAGGATATCCTTCTGTTTTCCTGTTCCCTCCCCGGTTTCTGCAGCCTCTTTTGCAATCTGCAGCATTTCCTCTGAACAGTCCACCCCAATCATATCATAACCTGCCGCAGCCAGCAGCCTGGTCATGGTTCCGGTGCCGCAGCCCAGCTCCAGCACAAGGCCTTCCTCCACTCCGTACTCCTGCAGCAGACCTGTCAGATACCTGCTCCATGCCTCATAAGGCACGTCATCCATAAACAAATCGTATACCTGGGCAAATCCTGTATATGCTTCCATTCCAGCCTCCCGTCCGGTACCCACAGAAATCAATAGTTCAAAAATTCATTTCCATGTTTCACAATGCTTTTTCTTGATTATTTATTTCAGAAAATGTATACTGTTTTTATTATAGTAAAAACAATCACGTTTTGCAAGGAGCCTTTATGACTGAAAATAATTACATCTCCGGACACATCCGCCGCGTATACGCCAGGCGTCTGGTTTCTCCGGTTCTCTATCTGATTCTCCTGGTCATCCTGTGGCTGGCCTTTCCCATATATGATATTCTGTTCCCGCGGACACTGACCGCTTCGGACGATTTAAGTACATATAAAAATCAGCGTTCCTCTTATGTGGAGACCACGCTGACGGACCTTTATTTTACCGGATATACCGGCAGCTCTTTTGGCCGCACCTGCGGCTACTATTATTACTGCATGAGAAACGACCAGTGCACGGTGGTTCTTCTGTCTCCCTCCACCTGCGAGGAAGGCCTTCCCTTTATCGAGTCTGTTCATATCCGGGGCAGGGTACTGGAGGGAACTCCCCCTTTCCGCACTCTGCTGGAACATCTGGCCAGAGACCTGAACTGGACCGAAAAGGGAATCAGCGAAAAAGTAAATCCCTGTTTTATCAGCGAGCCTGCCTTTCAGCTTTTTTCAAGCGCGGTTCTTATACTGATCTGTTTTTCCACAGGAATTTATGCACTCCTTCGGATTCTTCTGGACCTCCTCTATATCCGGTTTCCGGTTTTCTCCCCTGTCTGCAGACAGCTTGGACGGTTCGGCAGACCAAAAGAACTCCTTGCCCAGGCAGAAACAGAGCTTGCCACACTGCCCCAGCTTGCCACGGAAGACATGTTTATTACGGAACATTATTTTATTGTGCTGGCCAATTACGGCGCCGCCATCATACCCATTCAGGAAATGGTATGGATTTACAAGCATTCCACCCTCCATAAAATTCTGTGGTACCATTTCAGCATTTCCTATACGCTGCATGTCACCGCCAGAAAACACCTGTATTTCCAGTGTCCCAAAAATATGAAATCTGACATTGACGGTATTATGGATTATCTGGCGGAAGCAAATCACGATATTCTGGTGGGATTCAGTGAGGAAAACCGTGTCAGAGCCCACGGAACCAGCCCCTATCCTCCCCAATTGGAAAAGTTTTTTGCCTTTGTGGAAAAAATAAAAAAATCGAAACCTCACAAGCCGGAAGGTTCCTGATCTTTCACCCTCAGCAGAAAATGCCTGCTTTCACCGGTACAGTTCCGGCAAAAGCAGGCATTTTCATCCCCGCCGCAGTGTAATAGGAGCCTTTTAATTCTCAGGAAAACAGCCCTTTGAAAAAGTCCAGGATTGAGCGGAAAAAATCTGCAACTTTATCAAATATGCTTTCTGCATCCAGATGAGAGAGCTTCTCATACAGAGCTTCCGCCTGACTCCGGATGGAGTCCAGGTCCAGATCCAGCTGGCCGATTTTCTGCAAAAGTTCTGTCAGTTCTGCAACTTCCGCATCTGTCAGGCTGATATCGAACTGGCTGCAGGCCTCTGCAATGGTTTCCTTAATCTCCTGTTCGGATTTCAGGCCCTTTTCAATTACTTCCTGTTTCAGATATGCTACAAGTTCTTCCGCTTTTTCGGAATCTCCCACTGTCTCTGCCAGATCTCCGGTAAGCACCAGCTCATTTAATGCGGTGTCCATGCTTTTCTCGGAAACCTTTACCCCGGTCATGTCGGAATATGCTTTCATGGCCCCCACCAGAGCCGCGGTTCCCGATATGGGTATGGGCCCGGCCACAATAATGTCCGCATCGGTAATTCCGGCGGTAATCAGAGCATTTTTATACATGCCGATGGTACAGTAAGAAATATTTTTGGTGGTAATATTGATACCGTTTCCTTCTTCTCTCTTTACCACCAGAACCGAGGACAGCGCCCGCGTTCCAATCTTGCCGGGCGCCACATATTCCCCCAGATATTCATGCTCTTCTTCATTGGTAATGTAAATCACATCATACTCGGAAAGCTCCGTTTCATTTATCCCCAGAAGTTCCAGTACCGTCTTCTGCTGCTCCGGCGTCAGATTTGCCCCCAGCGCAAGATAGGGTTTATCCTCTTTGGTAATGGGCTCTGTAACTTCTCCCGGCTGATTTAAAACATCTGATTCCCGATCAGAACCCTCTTCCTCTTTTCCTCCTTCTTCCGAAAATTCCTCACTGCTGTTTCCCGGTTCAGGACTTACCTCTTTTTCATCGGTCTGCGACGCCCACACCTGCGCCGGCATTGTGAAAGCTATCACAATTGCCAGGAACAGACCTGACAGTTGTTTCCTGTGCTTCTTCATTGTCACCCTCCGTTCTGTCTCTCACGCTCAGGAACTGTACTTCTGAAAAGTACCTGCTGCCTGCTTCATTTTCGCCTGTATGCCCCAAAAGGCCAAGGCAGTTACTGCATTCTTGCCTGTATCCATGCATATATATCGGCATATACCTGTTCCCGGTCCACCTCATTTAAAATTTCATGTCGGTCTGTGGGGTAAAGCCTGCAGGTTATATCTGTAATACCAGCCTCTTTATACCGCTCATACACCGCTTTTACACCGGCTCCGTAATTTCCCACCGGATCCTCTTCTCCTGCCACCAGAAAAAGGGGCAGATTGCGGGGAATGGCATTAATATTAGCCGGCCGACTGATAAAATGTAAGGTGTCAAACAGGTTATAATACCCGTTTAAGGTAAAACGAAAGGTACAGCGGGGCTCCTGATTATAGGCCTTAACGATTTCCCGGTCTTTGGTCAGCCAGGCATTCGCCTGGTTTTCTTCCTGAAATCTCCTGTTATAAGTGGAAAATGCCATTTTATCCACCAGTTTGCTGCAGTAATGCCAGCCCCGGAACAGAGCCAGTAATCTGCAGACTTCTTTTCCGGCCACTGCTGTCCCGGTAGAATGATTTCCCGTTCCCATAATCACAGCTCCCTGCAGGCCGGAGCCGTATTTCGCAAGATATTTCCGCAGCAGAAAAGAGCCCATACTGTGTCCCAGCATAAAATAAGGTACGCCGGGACGCTCTTTCTGCATAATCCTGCGCAGACGGTCCAGATCTTTTACCACAATATCGCTGCCGCCCTTTTCTGCAAAATATCCCCACATTTCCTGGGATTTTACTGATTTTCCATGTCCCAGATGGTCATTTCCCACAACCATAAAGCCCTGCTGTGTCATATATTCCGCAAATTTCCCGTACCGTTCTACATATTCTATCATACCATGACTGATTTGCAGGATTCCTCTGATTTCCCCTGTGTCAGGCTCCCATTTCACTGCATGAATCCTGGTTTCTTTATCTGCTGACTGAAACTGAAATGTTCTCTTTTTCATATTCTGCCTCCCGATAGTCAGTTACTTTTGATTTCTTCTCCCACAGCCCGAAGCCACTCTTCCACCTCTCTGGCCTTTCCCCGGAGATTTTCCAGTGTCTCCTGCTGCCTGGTGAAAGTTTCTCCCGCCTGCTGTACCACTTCCTGAGCTGTGTCATACTGTCTGCTTACCAGTTCGCTTTCGCTTATGGACTGTTCCAGCGTGCCGGTAACTGTGCGTATTTCTGATACCAGATTCCGTGTCTCTGATTCTTCCAGCCTGGAGGCATAGACTCCGAATCCCTCGGCTGCTTTTTCCAGACGTGAATTATGCTCTTTCCAGATCTGGGTCAGATAGACCACCTGCACTTCCGCTTCCTCCAGACGTTCTTCCATCCGCTTCATTTTTTCTGCCATAAAGGAGGCTGCCTGGTGGTATTTTCCGGAAAGATCCCGTACTTTTTCCGCCGCTTCCACAAACTTTACCCCTTCGTCTCCCAGTCTTCCTGCTTCGATGGCCGCATTCAGGGAAAGAACGCCCATCTGTTTCTCCATCTCTTCCATTTCCCCGATACGTTTGCCCATCTCTCCCATTTCCTGGCGCATACCGGTTGCCGCCAGCTCCAGAACTTCTTCCGGAGAGGTGAGTTTTCTCCCCTGGTTTATCATTTCCAGAAGCTCCTGTTCCCGCCGGCAGATTCCTTCCAGAGATCTCTGGTACATACCGTCTGTTTTTTCGGCTCTGTCCGCCAGAACCTGCATCTGTTTCTGCAGGCCCCGATTCTTTTCATTTTGTTTTCTGGCCTCCTGGGCGGCTCCTTTTACGGTTTCCAGCACCTTTTCCATCTGGCTGTCCAGCTCGTTCTGTTTTTCTTCCATAGAAGCAATCCCTGTCCGGGTTTCTTTCTGCACCACCTGCATTTTACCTGTCACCTCTGATAATTTCTTCAAATATTTATCTGCTTCTGCCTGTCTGGAAAGCAGTTCCTGCTCCAGTTCCTCCTGTTTTTTTCCTTTTCCAAACATCCGGGTTCCCCTTTCTTCCAAAAGTATCCTGTTTCTTATATGTATTTCCCCGTTCAGGGCTCCTCAATGCAAGTATTATATCACTTTTATAATAAATCTAACAGTAGTTCTTTACAATTATCTGCAGAGATTCCTGTCCATTGTATACATTCAGGTCGGGATAGTACAGAAAAGACGCCCGCATTCCGCTGTCCCGTCCGGCCAGAGTCTGCTCCAGGGCCTGACGTCCGAATTTTTCCTGCAGAAAATTCAGCAGCTGTTCCACCTGTCCGAAACAGACTGCATTCATCCTGGTTCCGCCCTGACTTTCCACCTGCATTCGGCATACATTGCGGTTTTTCCCGAATACACCCATAGACAGAATATGTATATTTTTATCAGCAAATACCGGTTTTTCATTGGCTTTTCCAAAAGGCTCCAGAAGATTCAGTTCTTCTGTCAGCTCTCTGGTAATATAGTCCAGAGGCATGGGAACATCTATGACGATTTTCCCCCGCAGGTCTTCTTCCGTCAAAAGGGTGTTTTCATTCAGTTTCCTCCGAAACACCTCCACATGTTCTTCTGCCATGGACAGACCTGCTGCCATGGGGTGCCCGCCGAATCTGGTAAACAGTTCTTTACACTTTGTCATTTCCTCATACATGGAGTAACCTTCAATGGAGCGCCCGGAGCCCTTGACTCCTTCCTCGCTTCTGGTCAGCACAAATACGGGACGGTGATACCGTTCCCGAATACGTCCCGCTATAATGCCTGCCAGGCTCTCATGGCATTCCGGCAGATAAATGACCAGCACTTTGTCCTGTTTCAGAGAAGTCTGCTCCACCAGTTCAACGGCTTTCTCCACTCCCTGTTCTGTCAGTTCTTTCCGGCTGGCATTCAAATCATATAAATCCCCGGCATATTCTGCGGCTGTATGGGAATCTTCTGCAAGCAGCAGCTTAAGGGCCCGTCTGGCAGTATCCAGCCTTCCGCTGGCATTCATACAGGGGCCCAGCACAAATCCAATATGGTATGCCCTGATTTTTCCCATTTCTATCTGATTACATGTGGCCAGCGCACGCATACCATTATTTTTGGTGCAATTGAGCATTTTCAGCCCTTCTTTTACCAGAATTCTGTTTTCTCCTGTCAGTTCCATCACATCTCCTACGGTGGCAAAGGCCGCATTTTCCAGAAAAGCCAGTGCTTCTTCCGGGGGATATCCTGATTTTTTGTAAAGCACCTGTACCAGCTTGAAGGCCACCGCCGCACCGCACAGATTTTTAAAGGGATAGGGGCAGTCAGGCTGTTTTGGATTTACCACCGCATCTGCCGGGGGAATCTGATATATTTTCTCCCCGTCCTCCTGTTCCTCATAGGGAACTTCATGATGGTCCGTAAGGATTACCGTCATGCCCAGTTCCTTTGCCAGGGCCACCTCTGCTGTTGCCGCAATACCGTTATCGCAGGTTAAAATCGTATCCACTCCATCTGCCAGAGCCTGGCGCACCAGCCGCTGATTCAATCCATATCCGTCTGAAATCCTGTCGGGAATGGCATAGTCAGCTTCTGCCTGGCAGCGGCGCAATGCGCAATACAGAATATATACCGACTGAATCCCGTCAATGTCATAATCCCCTAAAATGCGGATTTTTTTCTTTTTCTGAATCTTTTCCTGCAAAATGGCCACTGCCCGCTCCATATCTTTCATTTTCTCCGGATCATGCAGATGTTCCAGTGTTCCGTGAAGATATTCATCTATGGCTTTTTCTCCCAGTATTTCACGGTTTCTGATGATTCTTGCCGTTACCTGGTCAATGCCGAACTGCTCTGCAATTTTCTTAAAATCCGCCCGTTTGGCGGACACCACCCATTTTTCCATTCCATATTGTCCTTTTATTCGTATTCCACACTCTGAAGAATCAGTCCCCTGGCCGGCATGGTCACTCCTGCCTGTTCCCGGATTCCTTCTTCCAGAAGCTGTTTTATTTCCATAGGCTCCCGTCTGCCCTGACCGATTTCCACCAGTGTTCCCGCTATAATCCGCACCATATTATGGAGAAATCCGTTTCCGGTGATTCTGATATCCACCTCTGCTCCTTCTGAAAGAATTTCCAGACGGTAAATGGTCCGCACGGAAGACTTTTTCTTCTGATGGCGGGTGCAGAAGGCTGCAAAATCATGAGTTCCTTCCAGATATCCGGCTCCCTGACGCATTTTTTCCAAATCCAGAGGTTCCGGAATCCGGCACATCCATTTTCGTTCAAACACATTTGGGGCGACGCTGTTAAAAATCCGGTAGCAGTAGGTCTTTCGCTGGGCTGACAGCCGGGCATGAAACCGTTTTGGGGCTTCTTCCATTTCTGTAATTCCAATATCATCCGGCAGATAATGATTCACATATTCCATTATTTCCGGAATGGATTTTTCCACAGTCAGACGAACGCTGGCCACCTGCCCCAGGGCATGTACCCCGGCGTCGGTGCGTCCGGAACCCTGTACCTCCACCTTTCTGCCCTCCAGCTCAGAAAAAACCTGATTCAGTTTTCCCTGTATGGTTACATCCGTGCTTTTCTGGCTCTGCCAGCCCCTGTAACGGGAACCGTCATATGCCACTGTCATTTTATAATTTTTATCCACCGTTTCTGTCCTCGTATGGTTTTCATAATCAAAATTATTTTCCCCATAACAGTTCAGCCGCTTGTTGTGTGCAGGCAGACCAGACAGCCATAAACTTCACTTCCACACGCTGAACTGTTACGATTCACCTTTGAATCATAACAAAATATAATGACTTTTTCAAGAAAATATAGTATAATATCAGGCGATATTATTCAGGCGATATTATAATGTAGAAAGGGAGTTTTCCATGAATCCGTTAGAATTAGCAGATATTTTAAGAAACCACACCGTATATATTCAGACTCACAATTTCCCGGATCCGGATGCCATTTCCAGTGCGTTCGGCCTGCAGCAGTTTCTGGCTTATCACAACGTGCCTGCAACTTTATGTTACGATGGAAAAATTGACCGTCTCAGTGCAAAAAAAATGTTGGATACCTTTGGAATTACCATGTTTTCCAAAGATGTACTTTCTGATATGGCAGAAGATGACCTGATTGTTCTGGTGGATTCTCAGAAAATGAACAGTAATGTGACAGACCTGATTGGAGACGAAGTTGCATGTATTGACCACCATCCCATTTTCTTTCATTATGATTACCAGTATCAGGATATTCAGGCGGTGGGGGCCTGTGCTTCCATCATTGCTTCCTATTATAAGAATACCAGTACGCCCATTTCTCCGGTCTGCGCTGCTGCTCTGGCCTATGGAATCAAAATGGATACTGCCGATTTCACCCGCGGAACCTCCGCACTGGATACGGAAATGCTTTCTTTTCTGTTTTCCCATGCCAGCTGGGGACTGGTAACCAGCATGTATTCCAACACCATGGAATTTGATGATCTGCGGGCTTATGGTGCTGCCATCCAGAATATACAGATTTTCGGCGGTACAGGATTTGCCTATATCCCCTTTAACTGCGCCCAGGCTTTGATTGCCATTATTTCTGATTTCATTCTGTCCCTGGATGTGGTGGACATTGCAATTATTTATGCCATGCAGACAGACGGTATCCGTTTTTCTGTCCGCTGCGAGCAGAACCGGATTCATGCAGGCAACCTGATTTCCCAGGTTCTGCGTCCCTTTGGAAGCGGAGGCGGACATCCTTCCATGGCAGGCGGAATGATTCCTGCGGCCAGTGTACACCTGCTGGGTGAGGACATCCATACCTCCATTCAGGAAGCCTTCCTGCACACTATCGAAAAAATGGAAAAGGAGCTGTCTGAATGACAGTCTCCTTATCTCAGATAAATAATTATCATTTTCCATGTATTTTCTACAGCTCACAGTTCTTCACTGTTCTGGGGAACGGTACCACATCCCGGATATTTGTCATACCGGTCAGATACATCACACAGCGTTCAAATCCGAGGCCAAAGCCTGCATGTCTTGCTGTCCCGTATTTCCGCAAATCCAGATAGAAATCATAATCTTCCTGATTCAGTCCCAGTTCTTCCATACGCTGACAGAGCCTGTCGTAGTCATCTTCTCTCTGGCTTCCGCCGATAATCTCTCCGATACCAGGTACCAGACAATCCACCGCTGCAACTGTTTTTCCATCCGGATTCAGTTTCATATAAAATGCTTTAATCTCTTTGGGATAATCTGTTACAAACACCGGACGCCGGAACACTTCTTCCGTCAGATACCGCTCATGCTCTGTCTGTAAATCTGCACCCCAGGATACTTTGTATTCAAAATTGTCGTTGTTTTTTTCCAGTATTTCCACTGCTTCCGTGTAGGTTACATGGGCAAAATCAGAATTTACCACATGATTCAGGCGCTCCAGCAGCCCTTTGTCCACAAAGCTGTTGAAAAACTGCATTTCTTCCGGCGCATGCTCCAGCACATAACTGATAATATATTTCAACATGCTTTCCGCCAGAATCATATCGTCCTCCAGATCTGCAAAGGCAATTTCCGGCTCAATCATCCAGAATTCCGCCGCATGTCTGGTGGTATTGGAATTTTCCGCCCGGAACGTAGGGCCGAAAGTATAAATATTTTTAAAGGCCATGGCATACGTTTCCCCGTTTAACTGACCGCTTACCGTAAGATTGGTGGGCCTGCCGAAAAAGTCCTGGGTAAAATCCACAGCCCCTTTCTCATCTTTCGGAACATCATTCAAATCCAGCGTTGTTACCTGAAACATCTCTCCTGCCCCTTCACAGTCGCTTCCGGTAATCAGCGGTGTGTGCACATACACAAAATCCCGTTCCTGGAAAAACTTGTGGATGGCATATGCAATCAGTGAACGTACCCGAAACACTGCTTCAAAGGTATTGGTCCGGGGACGCAGATGGGAAATGGTTCTCAGATATTCAAAGCTGTGACGCTTTTTCTGCAGAGGATAATCCGACGTGGACTGCCCCTCTATCTGCACCTCTTCTGCCTGAATTTCAAATGGCTGTTTGGCCTGGGGCGTAGGCACCAGTTTTCCCTTTACAATAATGGCCGCCCCTACATTTAACTTCTCCACCTCCGCAAAATTGGAAAGCCCGTCATGGTATACCACCTGCAGAGGTTCAAAAAAAGTTCCGTCATTTACCACAATAAATCCAAAATTTCTGGAACTTCGGATACTTCTCACCCAACCGCCAATGGTTACTTCCTGCTCCAGAAATTCCTCCTTCCTCCGGTAAAGATCTCTGATATTTGTCATGTTCAGTTCCATAGCTCTTCTCCTTTTTCCATTATTCCTCAAAAGCCTCTTACTTCTGATGTTTATTCTTCCTGAGATTCTCCCTCCTGGGACTCCCCTTCTGTCTGAGGTGTTTCTCCCTCCTGGGACTCTCCTTCTGCCTGAGGTGTTTCTCCCTCCTGGGACTCCCCTTCTGCCTGAGGTGTTTCTCCCTCCTGGGTCTGCTCGCCATAAGTAATATTTGCCTGCTCGATTACCATATTCAGTATATATTCATTTTCATAAATGCTTTTGATATACTCTTCACCATATTGCTCTACCAGCGCTTCTTCGCTGGCATATCCGTAATCTTCCACAACACTCTTTTTATATGCTTCATATTCTTTCTCTTCTGTTTTTACATTTTCCTTCCCGGCAATGGCCTCCAGTATCAGATCTCCCTCCAGGCTCTCCGCCATAAGCTGCTTCACCTGTTCATTGAACGCTTCCTCCGTAGTGCCTGTTGACTGCAGATAATCCTCCAGTTTCATACCGTAACTGGTTGACAGATTGTTTTCAAACCGTTCCATATACTCTTCGATTTTCTGTTCCAGAAGTCCGTCCGGAAATCCATTTACCTTGCACACTTCCCTGAGTTTCTGAAGAGCCGCCGCCTGGGTTTCCATCTTTTTTCTGGTTTCATTGTCCTCTGTCACCTGTTCCCTGACACCGTTTTCAAATTCTTCCACGGTATTATATCCCTGAGAAGACATATTTTCTGCCACAAACGCATCATCCATCCGGTCATAAGTCATATCCGTTTTGCTGACAATTTTATTCACTGTCACATGAAATACCACTGCCTGTCCCGCCAGCTCTTCATTCTGGTAACCTTCAGGAAACGTCAGGTTAAGGTCTGTTTTTTCTCCCACTTTTTTCCCGATCAGCCCCTCTTCAAACCCGTCAATAAAGCTGTTGGAACCGATTTCAAGTATGGCGCCTTCCGCTGTTCCTCCGTTAAACGCCTCGCCGTCTTTTATCCCTTCATAATCAATATTGACAAAATCTCCGTCCTCCACCGTATCTTTATCCAGATCTTCATATACAGGATAGGAAAGCAGAATGGATTCTATCCTGGATTTCACCTCTTCGTCTGTCACATCATAGCTGCCCAGGCTGATTTCCAGTCCTTTGTACTCTCCCAGTTCCACATAATCATCCACATTGTATTCAACAGAGGCTTTCTCATCCTTTGCATCGTCCTTTTCTTCTGTGTTCTCTGTGCTCTCTTTCTTTTCATCTGTATTCTTCTTTCCTGTTCCACAGCCGCCCAGCAACGCTGCCGCACATACTGCACACATTAACAATATCAGTTTTTTCTTCATAAAACATAACCCTTCTTTCTGAATATGAAATTCTGAAAACAGTGTGTTTTCACCGCTTCTGGCCTCTCTCTGCGCAGAATGTCAGAAGCGGTTGCATTCAATCAATTATAAAGAATAGCACATTTTCCTGAAAATGAAAAGGTTTCCATGTTACAAAACACAAATAAATCACATTCTTTTGTTACCCTTCTCTGAAATGTGTTATAATATGGCATAAGGAGGGACCCGCCTCTGGCGGGCGGAGTCCTGATGGCATGAGGAGTCACACGCCTCTGGCGGGTGGAGCCCTGATGCCATCAGGAAAAAATGTGATTTAAACATATATCGGATACCAACCAGAAAAGGAGTACATTATGAAACATTTAACCTTACTGACAGATCTCTATGAACTGACCATGATGCAGGGCTATTTTAAATCCGGCAGCAATGAAACAGTTGTATTTGATGCTTTCTACCGGACAAACCCATGTAACGGAGGCTACGCTGTCTGTGCCGGTCTGGAACAGATTATGGAATATATCAGAGACCTGCATTTTTCAGCGGAGGATATAGATTACCTGAGAGCCCTTGGTATTTTTGATGAAGATTTTCTGGAATATCTGTCTGCTTTCCGGTTTTCCGGCGATATTTACGCCATTCCTGAAGGCACCATTATTTTTCCGCGGGAACCTCTGCTCAAAGTAATCGCGCCTATTATGGAAGCACAGCTTATTGAGACAGCCATTTTAAATATTCTGAATCATCAGAGCCTGATTGCCACTAAGGCTGCCAGAGTCTGTTATGCTGCCGACGGGGACAGTGTGATGGAATTCGGACTGCGCCGGGCCCAGGGTCCCGACGCCGGTGTTTACGGAGCAAGAGCCGCTGTCATCGGCGGATGCTGCGGAACCTCCAATGTACTCTGCGGTCAGATGTTTGATGTTCCGGTCAAAGGAACCCATGCCCACAGCTGGATTATGAGCTTTCCGGATGAATACACCGCATTTAAAAAATACGCGGAACTTTATCCCTCTGCCTGTATCCTTCTGGTGGATACCTATGATACCCTCACCTCCGGCGTCCCAAATGCTGTCCGTGTCTTTACCGAACTGCGGGAAGCAGGCGTTCCTCTCACCTTTTACGGCATCCGCATGGACAGCGGAGACCTGGCTTATCTGTCCAAAATCGTACGTCGTATGCTGGATGAGGCAGGATTCCCCGATGCTGTCATTTCCGCATCCAACGATTTGGATGAATATCTGATTGAAACACTGAAAGCCCAGGGGGCCAGAATCACTTCCTGGGGCGTGGGCACCAATCTGATTACTTCCAAAGACTGCCCCGCTTTCGGCGGCGTATACAAGCTGGCTGCCATTCAGGATGAACAGGGAAATTTCCTGCCGAAAATCAAACTTTCGGAAAATACCGAAAAAGTTACCAACCCCGGCAATAAAACCGTATACCGGATTTATGAGAAAGATTCCGGTAAAATCAAAGCTGATTTAATCTGCCTTGCAGGCGAAACTTTTGACACTGCCAGGGACCTCAGGCTGTTTGATTCTCTGGAAACCTGGAAAAGGACCACTTTAAAAGCAGGCTCCTATACCATGCGGGAGCTGCTGATTCCGATTTTTAAACAGGGAACCTGTATTTATGAATCCCCCAGTGTAATGGAGATTCAACGCTACTGTAATAAGGAAAAAGAAACTCTCTGGAATGAAACGAAACGTTTTGCAAATCCCCATGAAGTATATGTGGATTTGTCAGATGAACTTTTTGATATGAAACGGAAAATTCTGAATAAATTTTCCACAGAAAAGCAATAGCTTTTCTCTGTGGAAAGAAGGACTTTTTTCTGAAAGGAGAACAACATATTATGTCAATGCCATTACCAAAACCTGAACGCTATACCACTCAGCATATCTATGACCTGCCAGAGGGCCAGAGGGCAGAACTGATTGACGGACAGATTTACAACATGGCTCCGCCCACCCGCATTCACCAGGAAATCTCTTTTTCTCTTTCCCGGAGCATCGCAGATTTCATTGATTCAAAAAAAGGCTCCTGCCGGGTTTATCCTGCCCCTTTCGCTGTGTTTCTGAATCAGGATGAGCACAATTATGTGGAACCGGATATTTCTGTGATCTGCGATATGGACAAACTGGATGACAAAGGCTGCAGCGGCGCTCCGGACTGGATTATTGAAATCGCCTCTCCCGGAACGAAGCACATGGATTACGGAATCAAACTGTTTAAATACCGTACTGCCGGCGTCCGGGAATACTGGATTGTGAATCCCATGACCGGAATTGTCAATGTTTACGATCTGGAACATGATATAAAAACAGACCAGTACACCTTCCAGGATGAAATTCCATCCTGCCTCTTTGATGAACTGATTATCCGGCCAAAAGATCTGCTTCTGTAAAGTCGGTTTATAACGGCTCAGAGACATACGACAGGCAAATGCCTGTGCATATGTCTCTGAACTGTTATCTGCTTTTATCATAATTCCTGTAATTCTGATATCCCCTCCAGATACACAGAAGCAGCACTGCTGATGCAAGCACCGGAATATATTTCAGCCAGTTGGAAGGAATAAATAAAATTCCCGGATTTGGCAGGTATATGGGCATGGAGAAACAGTAAATCCGTATCATATCCATCAGAATCCATCCCCAAAAATAATTTGCAGCCCCCATGCCTGCCATCATCTGAAACAGAATTTCATTCATTCCACAGGGCAGAAAATACAGAAACATGCCTGCTGTTACCGCGGACACAGGACGCATACATTTTGAGGAAAGGTACAGGGCGATGGACACATTCAGAAGAACGGAGGCCAGTCCTGTCAGAAACTGAATAAAAAGAAAAAATCCCACGCTCCAGATTCCTGCTTTCCCATACATGGTATAATTCCCGCTGGCACCTGCACCCAGCCCTTCACCCCCATAAATAACAGCTGTCACTCCCAACAGCAAAGCCATCATCAGAAGGTAAGACAAAATTCCAAGGGCCATGACCGCCTCAGTTTTTCTGCGGATATCTTCGGACTTCCCTTTCTTTGCAGTCAGCAAAATTTCTGTGGTATTCCTGCTGTATTCTTCTGAAAATACCGGAGACACCATTAAAATCAGCCAGATATTCAGAAATACCACGGCCAGATGCCAGACTTCTAACAGTTTTTCCCAGCCTCTTGTATAGCCGAACCGGAAATTCCCTTCCAGATAAATTTTTCCGTAATTTTCTTCTTCCGAAAATTTATCCGGCCGCTTTTCTGTCTGAAAAAAATCTGTCATTTTATCGGTAACAAACTGGTTACAGAAATTCCCCTCCCTTACTCTGACCATTTCTCCCCCTATATAGCCGGAAAATCCAAACCGCTCCACAATCTCTTTTGCTTTCTCCAGTGTAAAAATACCTTCATACTCCCTGGCAAGGCTGCGCTCTTTCGCCACTGCTTCCAGACCATAATATACCTTCCCGTCAATTTCTGTCCTGGTTCCCGCTGCTTCCTGGTACAGAATAAGCAGAAATATACCTGTCATCAACAGAAACCCAAGATTCATCACCGGCCTGTATGCTATTTTATAAAACTCCATTTTTAAAAGTCTCATAAGATTCCCCCTTCATCCGGACCGGCTGTTTTTGGAAGTTCCCGGCGTTTTTCCTGTTCCATACAGATACACATCTTCCAGATTCGGCGGTATCTGCACCGCCCCCTGCGCAGGACTGGTATCTGAAACAATCCGAAGGCTTACCCTGCCATCCTCCGTATTCCTGAGATTGCTGACCGTAAATTTCCGGTTCAGAATTTCCGCCTGTTCCGGCGGCTCCACACATCTCCACACTTTTCCTTCCGCTGACTGAAGAATCTCTTTCAGGCTGCCCGATTCCGTGATTTTTCCTGCCTTCATCAGCAGAATTTCATCTGCAATGTATTCAATATCCGCCACAATATGAGAGGATAAAATTATCATTCTGTCCCGGCCCAGAGCGCTGATCAGGTTGCGGAACCTGATACGTTCTCTGGGATCCAGCCCGGAAGAAGGTTCATCCAGAATCAGAATTTCAGGGTCATTCAGCAGAGACTGGGCAATTCCAAGGCGGCGTACCATACCGCCGGAAAGGGTTTTGATTTTCTCTTTTCCCACGCTTTTTAATCCTGTTTCCTGCAGAAGAGTTTCAATCCTGTCTCCTGCCAGTTTCGGCGGCACTGCTTTTAACTCTGCCAGATATTCCAGATAGCGCCGCACTGTAAAATGGGGATAGTAGCCAAAGTCCTGGGGAAGATACCCCAGTTTCATACGATATTCTCCACCCATTTTTCCAATCTCTCTCCGGTTGCAGAGAATCTCTCCGGAAGTGGGCTTCAGAATCCCTGCCATCATCCGCAGCAATGTGGTTTTTCCTGCCCCGTTGGCTCCCAGCAGTCCGTAAATCCCTTTTTGAAACGTATATTCCAGATGGTCCACCGCCATTTTCTGATTCCCGCAGTTCCCTGTTCTCCGGCCGTGGACTTCTCCCACTCCTGCCGAACCGGCGTCCTGGCGGGATGAAACCTTATACATTCTGCTCACTCTGTTCAGCTTCAGTTCCAGCATATCAGTTCTCCTTCCTCCAGTTTATGGTAAAGCTGTCTTATTTCCCAGGCCAGACAGAGCCCGAATGCTGCCAGCATCAGTATCCATATGCCGAAATATGCCATGGTATACCATTCAGGGGCAGACAGCGGAATCAGCGAAGCCATGCTGCACCCAACAGCTGTGCCTGCCTGCAGGTACTCTCTTTTTCCGTTCCGCAGCATGGTAAATACCAGAAGCTGCATCAGGCTGGAAACCACAAAGGGCACCAGCAGATACACCATTGCCCGGAACATGCCGCAGGAGGTACTTCCTGCAATTCCCGGAATCATAACAGTGAAAAACAGAATATCCAGGCAGCCGAACAGTATCATCTTCACACACCACACCTGTTTAAAATTCAGATAACAGCTCTGCTCTAACTCCAGCATGCCAATGGTGCTGCTGCGGTTTAATTCCAGTATCAGAAACACACTCATACAGGAAGCCGCGGCTGAAGCCGCTCCCAGATAAGTCAGCATATTATCTCCCTTCCACCGAAAATAGCCGGACAGTACAATCATCAGAAACAGACACAGCAGCTGACCTGCCAGGCAGAACCGGGAAATGTATTTTATCTGCCCGCGAAAAATCTCCCATCCGGAGGGACAGTACAGATACGGTTTCTCCTCCACTGCATGAGCTATATTTTGAAGAACTTTCTCTTTCTGCTTCTGGTCTGTCTGAATATTTTCCAATACAAATTTTTTTCTGCGGCTCACCTGCTTCTCCTTTCCATACATGTCTCCCTGTCCAGACTTTTTTTCAGTTTTTCCGTGCCCTGACGGATTCTGGATTTTACCGTTGCAATTCCTGTCTCTGTCATCCGTGCAATCTCCCGGTATCTGAACCCATAGCCATAGTAGAGAATCATTGCTTCCCGCTGCATTTCAGGCAGCTGCCGGGTAAGCTGTTCCACTGTAATCAGAAATTCTTCCTGACAGGTCCGAATACTCATGGTTTTCTCTTCCGGCTGGCAGCAGTCCGCCGCCTCTTTCCAGTCCGTCTCCTTTTCCTGCCTGCGCTGGCAGCTCCTGAAATAATCCACGCATACATTTCTGGCAATGGTGAAAAGATACCCTTTCAGATTCTGACAGCGGTAATGTTCCACGGAACGGATAAAATGCAGAAAGGTCTCCTGTGTCAGATCTCCGGCTTCCTGATAATTCCCGGTCTGATAACAGCAGAACCGGAAAATATCGTCATAATACTTTTCTGCAATGGTATTCAGATATTCTCTTTTTCCTCTGTGGATTTCCCGGATCATTTCTCTGTCGTTCACTCTGGAGGGCTCCTTCTGTACAGGTTTTGAATCGTTACATTAATATAACGTATTTTTTCCGAAAAAGGTTTTAATATAAGAAAAGAATTTTATTCCAAAAAAACAAGTGCAAAGCCTGTAAAATCCAGAACTTTACACCTGTTTATTCAGTCCGCTCATAATTAACCAGAGGGGCCTACAACATTTTCGGCACTGCTGCTCCGGCCCGCTTCCCGGACAGAAAATGGCACCACATGGCTACCAGCGCACTGAGCATCAGCACCAGATAGAAATTCAGTCCTCTTGTGACACACATGGAAGCGGTAAGATAAGCGCCTGGGAATATCATGGAAAATGCGGTCTTATACATCATTTCCGTAATTCCCTGAGCTCCCGGCAGCGGCAGCATATCCACTGCAATATAAATGGCTGCCTGCAGGCTCATCACAGTGAATGCACCGGTACCTTCCAGCCCCAGTCCCCGGTAAATCAGCCAGGTAAGCAGAAATACGCTGCATCGCTGTATCACAGTAAAAAACACAACTACTGCAATCTTACTTTTATTTTTCAGAAAAAACAGCACCGCCTCATGGTACTGATCTGCCATTTCAACCAGCTTTTCCGTCCGTTCCCTGGAAGATTTCAGCAGACGAAATTTTTTCAGAATTTTTTCTCCTCCAACCACAATCCCTTTAAAACACCTGGGACTTATCATAATAAAGAGAAGAATAACTACCAGCGCTGTATTCAGAAACAGGCCCAGATAATACAAATAGAGATACTGTTTCAGATACAGCGCCAGCGGCTCATGATAAAAGAGCAGAATTCCCACTCCCATTACCACCAGCACAAATTTATAAATCACCGCCACGGTCATCAGCACCACGGTACTGTCCGAAACCTTATGCCCTTCCTTCTGCATGTAATAAAGCTGCATGGGCTGCCCGCCGGTGGCAGAGGGCGTAATCCCGGAAAAGAAAAATCCCACAAAAGAATATTTTACGCAGGTGGCGGCACTGGTCCGGTAATTCAGGGACCTTAGAAGATAGCAGATCATAAAGCCTTCCGCAGACACGAAAAATACGGCTGTGGCGGCAGCGGCACACAGATACAGCGGGTCCAGCGTCTTCATGGCCCGGAATACCGCGGTCATATCGTTTCCTTTGAAAATGGCGCTGACGGTCAGAGCCGCCAGCAGTAAAAGCACTCCTGCACTGATTAAATTTTTACGGTTCATAGATTACACTGCTCCATTCATCACATAAGATAATTTCTGCATTGCCTGACGGAAAATACCCGGCCGCTCCGCGGAATAACGAAGACAGGACTGGTTCAGTTCATGCAGCGTTCCTTCAAAAACCACATCTGTATTTTCCAGCTCATAAAAATCCCTTGGCGTCACCAGAGAAAAATGTTTTCCAAAAAGGCCGATTCCGTTTTCTTCCAGCACGCTGGCCACAAAGGAAGAACAGGTATAGTGGTTTTTCTGATAAAAAGGTATATTAAATAATAACATGGGAAGGCCGATGATACAATAATGATATTGAAATCTTTTCTCATAACATTCCTTAAGCTGCCGGGAAATATTCTCTTTCTGTTCTCTGGTGCACTCCATGCTGACAATTTTATATTTTGCTGTGGGAAATACCTTCTCTATTTTTGCGGCGTCCTCTTTTTCAAATCCCGCCAGCAGAGGAACCGCCGGATTCCTTCTTCCTACGCTGTAAGCCTCATTCAGTTCCTCGTCCATGGAAAGCACCACATGTATGTAATCAATCCCAATCACCTTTCGGATGATATATGCGAATAATCCCGGTGTATCTACCAGTGCCAGATATAATTTCTCCATAACTTTCAGCCTCTTTTCTTCCTGTAATTTCCTGTCATCATCTGACCGTTTCTCCCTCTCGTAATTTTTCATTCCGTTCTGACCATTTCTCCCTCTTGTAACTTCTCATTCCGTTCTGGCCCTCTCTTTTACTCAGTTAAACTGATAAAACTTTCGGGCAATTCTGTATCCTGCCAGCGTAAGTCCCGCTCCCGCCTTTCCCGGCAGGTAAGTAAAACCGCTGATGGTTCTGTGCTTTAACGTACGGTATAATTTCAGGTTATGATTCTTTACATAATTCCAGAGCATCTCCCGTTTTTCCCAGGCTTCCGGCGTTCCAATCAGCAGCAGGTGGATGGAAGAAATGGCCATCATAATGGAAATATTCCTGGTAAGATAATCCGCAAGTATGGGATATTCCTCTCTCACTTTCTCCAGATCCGTACATCCGGAAACCAGTTTTGTCACCCGAATCTGCTGGTCAATCCGTTTCATCAGCACTTTTTCATTGACAGACTGATCTTCCCTGCCCAGAAAGTAATGGTACATATCCAGATTCAGATAACAAAGGGACTTTACATGGGGCAGGGGCTGGTTTGCAAAAATGTTATCCACATAAAAAGTATGTTTCGGCAGCTTCACCCCTGATTTTCTCAGCACCTCAGTCCGGAAAAACAGAGAATGCATCACCAGATACTGAGAGGGGTGGAATCTCCGGATATCATTCCAGCCGCATACCCTGTTCTCTTTTAATACATTTTTATAACCCATCCGTCTGGTTTTCCCCTCATAAAAGTGGTCATAAATATAATTGCATATAATCAAATCCACAGTGGTATCGCTTTTTTTCCACTGTTTTATCTTCCTGAGGAGCTTCTGCAGTTCCTCTTCATCCAGCCAGTCATCGGAATCCACCACCTTAAAATAAGTTCCGGTGGCCAGAGCCAGCCCTGCATTGACTCCCGCCCCGTGGCCGCCGTTTTCCTGGTGTACCACTTTCACAATTTCCGGATAATTTCTGGCATAATTGTCTGCAATTTCTCCTGTACCGTCTGTGGAACCATCATCCACAATGATAATCTCGGCCCGTTCGTCCGCGCTCAGCAGACTGTCTATACAGCGCTCCATATATTCCTCTGAATTGTAGCATGGTACGGTAAAAGTAATATCTTTCATAATGTTTCCTCTCCTGGTTTTCTCCTGTTCCTATACTATTTAACGAAAATATTCCTGGTTTTTCTTCATAAAAATTATTAATATTTTTTTAATTTGGCTTTTTACTGAAATTTTTCTTCTGCCGGCGGTTATATCGTCAGATCCAAAACAGGGGCTTCTGACCCGCTCTTTGAGTATCCGTTTCTATATTACCCGGTTTCCCTTAATTCTGCATTGTCTTTACCTTACAGTTATCTTACAATTCTGTCATGTTTGAAAATTCACCCTTTTCAGCAAAAATTCATCAAAATATCATGCTTTTATTGGAAAAACAATACTTCTTCCAGTCAGGAAAAACTCCGGATGGTAAAAGAAAAAATCATCAATAATGAAGCAACCATTGAAAACCTTACCCAAAACCTCGGAGAAGATAATCTGGCAAAAACAAGAGCTTTTGCAGATATGCTTGTAATGGATCCCTCAATTTACGGAAACATTGAAAAACTGAATAAATCAAAGACAGGCTGATGGTAAATGAATTACATATCATTGACGAAGACGGAATTATCACCAGCAGCACTATAGACAGTTATATCGGATTTGACATGAAAAGCGGCGAACAGTCCAATACTTTTCTTTTGAATTGTGGACGATCCCTCCATTGAAATCGGATTTCCGGTGTGGTGGAGGGAAATGTACAGATTTCCCATAATACCAAACAGGTATCCACCCATATGGCAGATATCACCGGAAAGCTGATGGAAATGATAGAATAGATACCGTCCTTTCCGGGTCATACAGCTCTCTCACGTTTCGCTTCCCTTCATATATGCTGACATCATGCAGGCTCCTGCTGCCCGGCTGTCCCATACAGCGTGCAGATTCCCCATATGAATGCCTCCGATTGCATACACAGGAATCTGCACACTGTCACAGACCTGATTTAAAAATGAAATCCCTCTGGGAGGAAGGCCCGCTTTGCAGTCTGTGGCAAAAATATGTCCGGCAGTCAGATAAGACGCTCCAAGACGCTCCGCCTCCCTGGCCTCTTCCACAGAATGAACGGAAACACCTGTTTTCTCTGTTCCTGCAAGATATTCCGTACCATGATATTTCTGCAGCAGAGGCAGGGGCAGATGGATACTCAGACAGCCTGTGCTGCGGGCTGCCGCAGGATATGTGTGAGGAATAAGCCTGCCCGCGGCTTTCTGCGAACCGCCCCATTTCTTCCACAGATCTGTGAAAAATTTCACATACATTTCTTCTTCCATATGTTTTTCTCTGATGATCCAGAAATCCGGCGCAGGACAGATACTTTCTTCTGTCAGTTCTCTTTCTCCACTTTTTTCCGAGGTTCCGGTACCGGCCAGATACTCCGCATATTTTTCCGGACTTTTTGGCCCGTGAAACTTCCGGTACAATTCATAGTCTGAGACCCCAATCAGCTTAAACGTACACATAATCATTCATCACGGGCTGCAGGCCCATGCCCCTTATGGCAGTTACCACTTCCGATACATTCCGGCTGTCTGCAATCTCAAACTGGCTGTCTCCCTGCTCTGTCAGCTCATGGGAATGGCTGCCAATCCCGGTACTGACTCCCGCCGAAATCCTGGTGGCTGTTTTTCCCACCACATGGTCCCGAAACTGCGCCCGCTCTCTGGTGGATATGGTGATTCCTGCAAAGGGCATAAACAGCCGGTAAGCACACATGATCTGCAAAAGCTGTCTTTCCGTCACTTCATTTCCGGTATTCCATATATTTGCAGCGTCAGCTTCCTTTCCGTTCTGAGCCCTGATGGGACGGAGACGGGGACAGGAAAAAGAAATCTCCCCATAAGGATATTTCCGCTGAATATAATACCCATGGAGACCTGTGGCAAAGGCATCCTTCCGGAAATCAGAAAGGCCCAGCAAGGCCCCGAAAGCCACGCCCCGCATTCCTCCCCGCAAAGCCCGTTCCTGAGCATGAAAGCGGTAAGGAAACACACGTTTATGACCGGCCGGATGTAGTGTCTCATATTTATCTGAATCATAGGTTTCCTGAAAAACCGTCACATAGTCTGCCCCGCATTCCCGCAGATACCGATATTCTTCTGAATTCATGGGATATACCTCAAGCCCCACCATTTTAAAATACTTTCCGGCAATTTTACAGGCCTCGCCAATATAATGTACATCAGACCTGACCCGGCTCTCTCCCGTCAGAATCAGAATTTCTTCCAGCCCTGTTTTTGCAATAGCCGCCATTTCCTTTTCCATTTCCTCCTGATTCAGCCTCATTCGATGAATCTGGTTACGACAGTGAAACCCGCAGTAAACACAGTGATTCTCGCAGTAATTGGAAATGTAAAGAGGGGTAAACAGGGAAACGGAATTCCCAAAATGTTTTCCTGTCTCCTCCGCCGCTTTTTGGGCCATTTCCTCCAGCAATCCCTCTGCCGCCGGGGACAGCAGCGCCCCAAAATCTTCTGTGGTTCTGCGTTCTGCAGCCAGTGCACGTTTTACCTCCTGCCTGGTATAACGTTCCGGCTGGTAACGTCCCCTGGCGTTCATGACTTTTTCCAGAATATCTGATTCCGTCTGCTCCATTCCCTCCAGATATTCCATATGGTTCAACTTATTCTGCTGGTCCCTTTTCATGATTTCCTCCGTTCTGAAACTCCCGCAATATGTAATATATACGTCTGTAAAATTTCTGATTCCCCTGTCCTGTAATTCTGCTGCTGTGGGTGCAGTATAACGCCTCTGTGAAAGGTTCCGGTTCTGTACAGCCTGTTCCTCAGTCCCGTAAAAATCCTGTCAGGGGAGAGGAAGCCTCTGCGCCCGATTCACACACTCTGCCCAGGCCGGACAGATAAGCAGCTCTCCCGGCCTCAATTGCCTTTCGGAAAGCCGCAGCCATCAGGGGAATGTTCCCCGCTGTGGCTATGGCTGTGTTGGCCATCACTGCCGCCGCTCCCATTTCCATTACCTCGCAGGCCTGGGAAGGTCTTCCGATACCTGCATCCACAATAATGGGAAGGTCGATTTCATCAATCAGAATCTGGATAAATTCTCTGGTGGCCAGTCCCTTATTAGAACCGATTGGAGCCGCAAGAGGCATCACTGCCGCCGCTCCCGCCTGCTGCAAATCCCTGGCTGTATTCAGATCCGGATACATATACGGAAGCACCACAAACCCTTCTTTTGTCAGCTGCTCCGTTGCCCTTACTGTCTCCTGATTATCCGGCAGCAGATACCTGGAATCCCGTATAATTTCCACTTTCACAAAGTTTCCGCAGCCCAGCTCTCTGGAAAGATGCGCAATCCGCACTGCCTCTTCCGCAGTTCTGGCCCCGGAAGTATTGGGCAGAAGCGTAACTCCTTCCGGTATAAAATCCAGAATATTGCCTTCTCCGGAAGAATTGGCCCTGCGCACTGCCAAAGTGATTATCTCAGCTCCCGCCTGTTTTACTGCCGCCTGAATCAGCTCCACATTATACTTTCCTGAGCCCAGTATAAATCTTGACTGAAATTCCTGTCCGCCCAATATGAGTTTATCGTCTTTCATATTTTTCCTCCTGACTTTTCATACTTCCTCTTCACCCAGCAGCAGCCGCAGCACCATATTGGCCTGATGGGCTGCACAGGCTGCTACTCTGGATGACATAAGACATACATGATCTGACAGTTCTGTTTCTCCGTCTCCGCATACATACAGCCTTTTCATCTTTCTTTTGGTAACAATGGAATTGGCCGGGCCGTATCCCGCCATACCGGAGCCTGCCACAATCACAGTTTCCGGGCACTGTTCTAAAACGGTATTCACCAGCATGGCCTTCTGCTCCGGTTTGTCAAAGGCTTCACATAGTATGGGCCAGCCCTCAAACATGGTTCCGGCTGTCTCTTCCGTTACATATTCCTGCCTTATCCTGATATTCAGATACGGATTGATTTTTTTCAGGATTTCCGCCAGAGCCTCTGTTTTGGGCTGTCCCAGATGGGACAGGTCATAAGCCTGCCGGTTCAGATTCGTCAGCTCCACCCGGTCAAAATCTACCAGAAACAGTTCTCCAATCCCGGCTCTGGCCAGCAGAACCGCAATCTGAGACCCCAGACCTCCCAGTCCTGCCACTGCCGCTTTTCCACCGGAAATCTGCTCATACATCCGGAGAGAATACCGCTCCAGCAGCGCTTCCCTTATCTGTTCTCTGCTGACACCCCATCTCCTCTGTTCATTACTTCCGTTCTCAGTTCCCGTCCTTTTCTCCATCAGCCTCCACCCACAAAATTTACAATTTCCAGTCTGTCGTCGTCTTCCAGAAACGTGCTCTGGTAAGAAGATTTCGGCACAATTTCCCCGTTTCGCTCCACCGCAATCCGCTCTGTCTGAAAACCTTCCCGAATAAGAAACTCAGACAGGGAAATCCGGCCGGACTGTTTTTGGTTTTCTCCATTTACTGTCATATTATTTTCTCCTGTGCAGGTGCGCATAATTATTTTAGCGACATCTTCTATTCGCACGAGTGCGCATAAAAAAAGACCAGACGAAAGAATTACACCCGCGGTGGTGTACCCCTTCGTGTGGTCTTTGTCTCACACTCTTTTTGCATTATAAAACAGGTTCCCCTGTCTGTCAAGATTCTGACTTTAATTAAATCCCACAACCTTCTGGGAAATTTTGTAAGCGGCAACGGAAATTTTTCTTCCCCCTCTGCCCGGCAGGTTCATGGCCTGCCCCATAATCCCGTTCCGCAAATGCCAGAACAGACGGATATCATAATTTCTCAGATACTTCCAGAGTTCACGCTTTTTCTCCAGATTTTCTCTGGTACCGGAACGGATTAACATAATAGTGGAAACCACAGTAATAATTTCCAGATAATTAAACATGTACTTGCGCAGCCTCCGGTTGGGCAGCTTCCACAAATCCACGGCCTCCACCATCATTTTATTTACCTTAATCTGCTGGTCAATGCGCCGTATCATTACCTTTTCATTGACGGACTGATCCTCTCTTCCAATGTAATATCTGTAAAAATCCACATTCAGATAATACATGTTTTTTACATGGGGCAGAGGCACATATACAAAAATGTTGTCTACATAGAAGGTATGTTTCGGCAGTTCCAGACCGCATTCCCGCAGAAGCTGAGTACGGTAAATCACAGAATGCATAAGAATATACTGGCCTTTGCGGAAATGTTTTGCCTCATTCCAGCCAAAAATCCTGTTTTCCGGCAGTGTCCCGGTGTATTTCATCACCTTTTTGTGTTTTGCTCCTTCTTTTTCGTAGACAAAATTACTGATCAGCATATCAAGAGACGTCTTTCCACCGGACAGTTCCCGCAGAACGTCAAGAATTTTCCGATAGGCTTCTCCGTCCACCCAGTCGTCACTGTCCACCACCTTAAAATACAGGCCGGAAGCGTTGCGGATTCCTGCATTTACCGCTTCTCCGTGCCCGCCGTTTTCCTGATGAACCGCTTTTACAATAGTGGGATACTGACTGGCATACCTGTCTGCAATCTCTGCAGTCCTGTCCACGGAACCATCATCCACAATGATAATTTCCACATCCTCGCCGCCAGCCAGCAGGGATTCTATACAGTGCTCCATATAATCCTGGGAATTATAGCTGGGAATCGCGATTGATAATAACTTCATCTGTTTTCTCCTTTGACTCTGTAGTATGACACATATCCAAAACAACAGGCAGTCTGTCCATTGCCGCCTGCATATATTTACTTATTATACACAATTTATCCGGAGAAGCCAGTTTTTTTTCTTAATAATTTCTTATTTTTCCTGACAGTTACCGCTGCCTGTTCCCTGAAACCAATGATTTATTTTGCTGTTTACCTTCCATACTGTACCTGCCGTCAGGCTCTTCTTTCTACTTTTATCTCCTGTCTTTAAAAATCACCAGCCTGCTGGCCCCGTAATTCAAAACGATCACAAGTACATTTACCAGTACCTTCATCATCATGTCATTCCAGTTCAGCAGCTCTACGCTGACATACATGATGATTACATCCAGAATTCCCGTCAGCAGCCTTAAGGAGAAAAATGAAATCATCTCCTGCAGAAGTTCCCTGCCCTGGCTTTTGCTCTCAAATACCCATATTTTATTGGTTGCAAAAGCAAACAGTACAGACAAAAGCCAGGCAGTTCCGCTGCTGAAGGCGGTACTGATGTTCAAAAGCCGGGCACAGACATAGTAGACAAAAATATTTACCGAAGGGGTATTGATATCATTTGTAATTCCGTAGCCTTTCCAGACTCTGGTATAAGTCAGAGGGAACGAATAGGCGTGGTAAGCAAGATTCCACTTCAGCCCTTTCTGTATGGCATTCAGATGCTCCACAAAGTAAGTAATGGTCTGCCTTGCACTGAAACGTCTTGAAGACGAGGGGCTCCAGTAATTGTCCGTGCATATGAAAATATGAGCGTTGGCGTACTGGCTGCGAATAGCATAATACAGGGAACGGAACGCATAGGCGTAGGTCTCAAAACAAATTTCTTTTGACATATTTCCCGCATAATTCCAGCCGGAAGGGTATTTACTTCATTCCCCAGAATCCAGTTGGACACATAACAGTCCTTCTGACTGAAAACCATCCCAAGATAACAGAACATGGCTTCCATTTTTTCTCTGGCACTGTTGGAATAAATGTTCCAGCTGTAAAATAATTTCCCCGGCACTCTTGCACCCTCATTGATCAGGTCTTCATGTCCCTCCGGCCAGTTCAGCAGCATCTGCACTGTTACACTGACGTTATTGGCATTACACTCTCTGACCACACTTTTGTAGTAATTCAGTGAGTTAAAATAATATGTTTTCCCGTTATAGGTATAGGGAACAGACGGATTATCCTCACAGAGCAGAAGCGGCCTGGAAAGCCTTATCCCGGTATCGCTCATAGACCTGACGGTCCAGACTGGCTTCCTCCTCTTTCAGCAGATTGAGAATTTCTTCCTTCATGGACTGGCTGATTCTGTCCGCCGGAGTAAGATCCTGCACCATGGCCGTATACAGACTTCTTATTATTTTGTTCATAATTCTCTCCCCGGAATCCTGCCGATTCCGGTTTCCTCCTTCTGCAAATATGATTTTGTTTTTACCTGTTTATCCTACCGGGCATCTGAACTTTTTTCCACTGCCGGTTTGCACAGGGCAGAACACAGCTGCAGATATTAAATCAGGGAGCCAAAAGGGTGCTGCACCCGTCTGACTCCCTGATTCATGCAGGAATTTTCTGTTTGTTTTTTAAATTGTTCATATATTCTTTACATATTTCTCATATTATAAACACAGTAAGGTCACATTTAGCGGATATACTGTCATCATAAAAGAAAAACAGTATTTGCAGACAATACCGAATATCTTTTTCATACCCCTGCCGACAGGGCAGGGTCCTCCCGTTTACACAGTGTATCCTCACTTTTTTATATAAATCTTTTTCATATGAAAGCCGGTGCCCAATGCACCGGCTCCTCTTTTGCCCTGATATTTATCAACTCTCTTTCCTGCTGTTTTCGTGTTCCCGCAGAAAACGTTTCAGCAAAAATGTAAGAAAATATGGAAATGTATAAAATTTACCGTTAAAACCGATATTTTTGTTCCCCAGTTTGATTCCATAAAAAATATCGCCATATTTACTTTTTGCAATCAGATTGTTCAGCGACACCGTGGCTCCGTCGCTGGCCTTCACCTCCAGCGGAATCAGGCTCTCTCTGTCTCTGACGAAAAAATCCATTTCCAGCGTCCCTTTCTGATTTTTAAAAAAGTAAAGCTGATATCCCTGCTTTACCAGCATATCTCCTATGAGGTTTTCATACAATGCGCCTTTATAAGTATTGAAATTTTTATTATTTCGTACATCCTCCTGGGCTTCCTCATCCAAAGATGCAATCAGAAGCCCCGTATCTCTGAAATAAATTTTATAATTATCAGGATCATAATTGCCTTTTAATGGAAGTTCCGGCTGTTCCATGCAGTAACAGATATTAATCATTCCCGCATTGTCCAGCCACTCGATAACACCCACATATTCCCGGTTTCTGGCCCCGTGAGCAACTTTGGATATCTGAAATTTTTTGTTATCTCTTCCCAGGAAAACCGGTATTTTACGATATACATTTAATATTTTTCCTTTGTCGAGACCTCCGGCATATTTGGTGATATCTTCCTCATAGTCCAGTAAAATCTGCCGCTGCATATTCAGGATTCCACTGTAATGATTATTTTTTACGAACCTGTTTACTATGGCAGGCATACCTCCAACCACCATATATTCCTTAAAAATCTCTGCATATACTTTCCATTCCAGTTCTGAAAATGGCAATACCAGAAGCATATGCTGATACATATCTTCTATCTGTTCTTCCCGATACCCTTTTGCCCACAGGAATTCCTCAAAATCCATGGAATGCATATGATAATCTTCCTTAAATCCAACACTGTTAGACTCTATTTCATGATAATTTATCCCCATCAGAGAACCGGAGCAGATTACGTCAAATCTTCCGTCCAGTTTAAAGGATTTCAGGCTGGTAGCACAATTAATACAGTCCTGAATTTCATCAAAAAAGAATAATGTCTCTCCTGGCGGGAATGTAAGCGAAGGGTTTATCAGCGACATATTTTTCAGAATGGTATCCACTTCAAACCCATCATCAAAAATGCTTTTGTACTGTTTCTGCAAAATGAAATTAATTTCTATTACATTTTTATAATTCTTCCGCCCAAACAGCCTGACAGACTCTGTCTTTCCAATCTGCCTGGCTCCTTTTACAATCAGCGGCAAACGCTCCGGATTATTTTTCCACTGCAGCAATATTTTATCTGTCTTTCTTTTCAGCAATTCCATACTATAATCCTCTCTGATTTTCTTCGTCAGAACCAGAGTATCACATTTTTCCCGGTGTTTCAACCTCTGTATATCACATTTTTCCTGCTGCTTTCTTTCTGCATATCACATTTTTCCGCAACTTTTTCCCCTGCTTTTCACATTTTTCCCAAATCCTGCTCTTTCTCAAACCGTTCATTCCCCAGGCGGATGTCCATATATCTGGTATAAGCGGCAAATGCGGCGGGAATCGGATACCGTTTCTCTGACTCTGCCGCTTCCACGAACAACATACCACTGGTATTTTCCGCCAGCTCATCCACCCGGATCACATATCCGGTCATATGCCATTCCACATGGGAAAAAATATGTTTTGCCGGCTCCAGTTTCCGAATATGGATGGGCTGCAGTTTCTGCTGTTTCACCCATTGCAGCGCTTCTTCCTCCGTCAGATGACCGCCGGTGTTTGGAAATTCATACATACCGGCCAGAAGCCCCCTGGCCGGCCGTTTATGCAGTACAATTTTTTCTCCGTCCCGGATAATAAAAACCGTTTTCTCTTCGATTCGTCTGGGTTTGGGTCTGCTTTTTACCGGAAGCTCCTGCCAGAGGTTATTTTTCCGTGCTTCACAGAATTCCCTCCAGGGGCATTTATCGCAGAGAGGCGCGCCATTAGGCAGACAAATGGTAGCTCCCAGTTCCATCAGAGCCTGATTAAAGGCGCTGGCCTGGTCTGCCGGCATAATATTCTGCAAAGCCCTTTCTGTCCTGGTGCGCACGGACTGTTTCATAATATCTGAATCGTCTGCCGACACTCTGGTAATGACCCTCAGTACATTTCCGTCCACTGCGGGAACGGGAATTCCGCAGGCAATAGAGGCGATGGCTCCGGCTGTATAAGGACCAATGCCTTTAAGTGCCAGAAGTTTTTCATAATCTGCCGGAAGTTCCCCGCCATATTCTTCCATCACAGTTCTGGCTGCAGCCTGCATATTCCGTACCCGGTTATAGTAGCCCAGCCCTTCCCACAGTTTCAGCAGACGTTCCTCCTCACATTCTGCCAGCGCCTGCACATCCGGCAGGGCTTCTGTAAACCGTTCAAAATAAGGCTTTACTGCTTCTACCCTTGTCTGCTGCAGCATGATTTCCGATACCCATACACGGTAAGGGGTGGGCGTCTCTCTCCAGGGCAGGGTGCGGGCATTTTCCCGAAACCATTCCAGTAATGGCTCCACAATCTGTTTCAGCGGAAAATTTTCCATCATAATTTTTCCAAGGCTCCTTTTGCAATATTCTTATCCCCGGAACCTATTATAACACGAATGCCGGAATAATCATATCTTTCCTTTCACCGGCAAACCTGCGCACAGAATAAACGCTGCCTCTATTCCAATACCCGCTCTAACCGCTCTCCCATCCGGCTGAGAATTTCATTGCTGATGGTGCCCGTCCAGTGTGCCAGATCCTCCGCCCGGATTTCCAGATTTCCGGAAGTTCCAATCAGAACCGCCTCATCTCCTGCTTTTACCTGAGGAACTTCACTCAGATCCACGGTCATCTGATCCATACAGATCCGCCCCACCACCGGCGCGGGCCTGCCATTGCAGAGCACATACCCGCAGTTGGACAGTGTACGGGGAATCCCGTCGGCATACCCGATGGAAAGCACACCGATTTTTCGGTTACTTCCTGTGCGGTAAGTCAGTCCATATCCGGCCCCTTCCCCCTGATACAGCATTTTTACACTCTCCACTCTGGTCTTTAAAGACAGCACCGGCTTCAGTTCCACGGAAGCATTTATTTTATCGCTTTTCTCGCTCAAAATACCATACAGCGCTATTCCGGCCCTGGCATAATCAAAACAGAGTTCCGAATAATTCAGTATCCCGTAACTTCCCTGCAGATGGCATTTGAAGTCATGGATTCCTCTCCGGTGAAGTTCCTCCACCACAAATTCAAAATGCTGTACCTGTTCCAGCGTATAGGCCCGCTCCTCCTGAGTCTGTCCGTCTGACACGCACAGATGGGAATAAAGCCCCGTCACATTCAGGTTGGGCGTCTGAAATATTTTTACAATTTCGTCCATATTTTCCCAGCGTTCCCCAAGACGGTGCATACCTGTGTCGATTCCCACATGAACCGTGAATCTTCGACCGTCACGCTGCAGTTCCTGTGCATAATTCCCGTCTACCACGGTCTGGGTCAGACCATATGTAATCAAATCGCCGAACTGGCCGGGATGTGTGTAAGCCAGCACCAGTATTTCCCCGGTGATTCCTCCCCGGCGCAGTTCAATTCCTTCTGACACGGAAGCCACACAGAAACTGTTTACGCCCTGCTGCTGCAAAGCCCTGGAAACAGGCAGGGCCCCATGTCCGTAAGCATTGGCCTTTACCGCCGGCATCAGAGCGCAGTCTGAAGGAAGCAGACGCCGAAACTGCTCCGTATTGTGTTTCAGGTTTTCCATATTCAGTTCAATCCATGCCCGGCCTTTCTGATACATAGTTACCTCCGTTTTCGCATAAAATCTTTTCCCTTTCACTCCCTCCGATACATCTGAAGCCCCAGAGCAATACCGGCAGACAGAATCAGGGAAAGGGCACACACAGCCAGATAGTGAATCAGGGACTGCTCCACAAAAATGTCTGTCACTTTCAGCGCTCCCGCCAGCCCCCGCACCAGAATAATGCATATGGGATGAATGATGTACACGCACATGGACAGATCCCGCACCATGGGAATGGAAAAAGTCCCCTCTGCGGAAAGCAGCAGTTCAAACAGGAAAAACATCACCACAGGCAGCAGCAGATACATACTGTTGTGCTTCTGCCATTCCAGACTCCAGGACAAAAGCCCTTCTCCCAGCATTCCTGTCATGGAAATCAGGAACCCAGTCAGTGCATATTTTGCGGATATTCTGATTTTCCCGTTGGCAATAATTACGCCCAGCCATAAAAATGCGGGTGCAAAAAATATCCCGTTTCTGGTATAAGAGCTGATACAGAAAATGCCCTCATAAAAAACCTTAACAGGCGCCGCCTGGCTGAGGAGCTGATAATAGCTGTCCCCTCCGGCGCCCACAAGATACAGTACAAATACAATCAGTGATATCACCGGGGGGCTGCAGACATACAAAAGTCCTGCCAGCAGGATACAGCCCGTCAGAACTGCAGGCAGATACCAGAGATGATAAAAAGTCCCGTCAAAAAAGATTTCTTTCAGCCATTCTCCCGGACTGTTATTCCACTGTTTTGCATAAATCATCACGGGCAGATACAGCAGTATGGCAGTTCCGTACAGCAGCGCTGTTTTTTTCAGAAACTTCCATACCTTGCCTGCGGCCTGTTCTGCCTGATAAGAAGAGCGTCCCGCAGTTTTCTGATAAGGGGCCAGCACAAAAAACCCCGTCACCATCAGAAAAAAGGGCACTGCTATTCTTCCGGCACAGTAAGTCACAAGGAAATCCGCCGTACCGCTAAAAGATTCCAGAGGGCCTGTGTGAATGGCAACAATCAGCAGGGCGGCAATCAGCCGGAAATTATCTATGGCGGCATAATTTTTTCTCTGTCTCATACTCCCTCCTGGCCTGAAATCACTGTGATAACAAATCCATCCACGTTATTTCCTGATACTTTCAGATTTTTCCTGCGTTTTCCCAAAACAGAACTTTCATGATACAGCTCCTCCGGTAGTTTTACCTCTGTAAGCGCTCCCTGAGCTTTCACATATCCGATTCGTATTACGGTTCCTTTTCTGTTCATGCTCAGAACAGAATCCGGCCACGAGAACTGTTTCAGCCACTGGGTATATTCTTCCAGGGCCATTCCCTTTTCCAGTATCAGTGCAGCGTGCGGACTGCCCACATACCGGAAATGCCAGGGCTCCGTACCGATTCCCGTTACCTTCTGCTTTTCTTTCGTATAACGTTCAATAAAACCAAACTCTGCCGCCCGCTCCCGAAACTTCCGGCAGATACCGTCATACGGAAATTCCGGCCGGATAAAATCAATGTCCGGTCTGTTTTCTGCCAGATCCATGGCAAGCCCCGTCTGATGCTCGCTGTGTTCCGGAAAGGCCACATATTTTTCTGTAAATTCCCTTCCATTTTCTCTCAGAGAATCCTGGAAAATAGCAGTCTGTTCTTCTCCTGTACGATAACCGCTGACACCCACAATCTTCTGCTGATTCCCCTGGATTTCCCAAAGAAGCTCCCGCAGCATTCCCGCGCTTTCCAGCTCCATTTTAAGTTCCGGCTGACCGGGAAATACAGAACCCAGCCTTTTCTCCGGAAGATGAAATCTCACCGGATATTTCTGACTGACCAGAATCAGGCTCCCCTGATATATATGGCTTTCCGGCAGCAGAATACGCCCGGTTTCCATAAACGGCAGACTTTCCCCACAGGCTCCCTCCGGTTTCAGGCCCAGGCTTTCCCCGGCCTTTTTGTTTTTTTCCAATATCATTTTCACACCTGCTTTCTACAGTTCCAGTAATCTGTTCAGAAGTTCTTCAAAGGAGATACCGGCAGCCTTCATCATATTGGGATACCGGCTGTGAGAGGTAAATCCGGGAATGGTATTGATTTCATTAAAATAAATTTCTCCTTCCGGCGTCAGAAACATATCCACTCTGGCAAAATAACTGCAGCCCAGGCCCCGATAGAGTATTTTTGCCGTTTCCTGCACTTCTCTGGCCTTTTGGGGCGTAATCCTGGCAGGTACATGAATTTTGGAGGATTTCAGGGTATATTTTTCCGTATAATCAAAGAATCCTTCCGACAATTCTATCTCATCCACCTCCCCCACAAACAGTTCTTCCGTCCCCAGCACTGCACATCCCACTTCAAATCCCTGTATCATTTCTTCCAGTATGATATGAGAGTCGTATGCAAAGGCATGTTCCACTGCTGCCGGCAGTTCCTGCGGCTCATTTACTTTTGTAATTCCAAAAGAGGAACCTGCCCTCAGAGGTTTTACAAACAGTGGATATCCCAGCTTCCTGCCCCATTCTTCCAGCTGTCCGGGAGCCTGCCATTCTGTCCGGGAAGCCATGTATGACCTGGGCACCTTTACTCCCAGCGCCCCGGCCAGCCGATGAGCAGTGTCCTTATCCATGCAGACTGCGGAACTCATGGTGCCGCAGCCAATCACAGGAATGCCCGCCAGTTCCAGCAGTCCCTGTACCGTTCCGTCTTCTCCGTTTTTTCCGTGAAGAATGGGCAGCGCTCCGTCCAGCGCAATGGTTTCCACTCCCTGATTCAGAAACAGAATAAGCCCATGGAGGTTTTTGTCCGGAGAAACCATCACCGGAATACACTGTTTTTCATCGTACCAGCTGTCGCCGGGAATATGGGTGATTTCTCCTCGGTACAGGTACCACCTGCCTTCTCTGGTAATTCCAATGGGTATTAATTCATATTTTTCCGTATCTGTATGTGTAAGCACCGCGTATGCTGACTGGAGGGAAACCTCATATTCACTGGAACATCCTCCGAACAGCACTGCTATTTTCTTTCTGTTTTTCTCCTTCATAAATCCTTCTCCTTTCACTTCATCTGATTACTGTCTATCTTATCCGGGCAACATGACAGGCCGGTGACTTTTATATGACAAAACTGTCATCTGACAATTCCCGTTATTTCCATGTTACCTGATCTGGTATGGACTTGTTTTAAGATTCTGCTTTTTCTTTCTTTGTAAAATCTTAAGATTGATTTAGATTTTTATGTAATTTCTGAAAAATGCTGATTCAGCATGGGCCCCTCTTCCTTTCGGCAGGAAAGCATAAATCCCGCATTAAATAATCCCATGGCAGATACCGAACGTATTCCTTTTGGGCACACAAAAAGCCAGGAAATAATTTATTATCATTATTTCCTGGCTCCATTAACCGTCTTTATCTGCCGCTGCCTGTTTATTTTCCGGCAGTTCCACCTGGAACGTAATCTGCCCGTTTTCACTCTCAGCAAAAATCCGCCCGCCATGAATGGTTACAATTTCCTTTGCGATGGCAAGCCCCAGTCCGGCCCCTCCCGTGTCGGAAGTACGCGCCTCGTCCAACCGGTAAAATTTATCAAAAACAGCGGTCAGTTTTTCTTTTGGAATGGTTTTTCCCTGATTCTGAAACCGAATAACCGTCTTTCCGGATGCTTCTTCTGTGACAGGGATTTCCTGTACCAGAATCTCTATCCGGGTATTGGGATAACTGTAGGCAACTGCATTTTTCAGGATATTGTTAAATACCCGTGCCAGCTTCACCGGATCTCCGCTGACCGTGACGTTTTCATCACTGTGAAGCACCACTTTATTCCCCTTTTCTTCCAGAACAGGATAAAATTCTTCTATCATCTGCAGCAGCATATAATACAGGTCAATCTTTTCTTTTTCCAGAACAATCTGCTGAATGTTATATCTGGTAATTTCAAAAAATTCATTGATAAGCTGTTCCAGCCGGTTGGCTTTTTCCAGCGTAATATGCACATATTTGGCTTTCTGCTCCTTTGGCATATCCGGCGCTTCTTCCAGAAGGCTCAGATAACCGATTACCGAGGTGAGAGGCGTCCGGATATCATGGGCCAGATACATCACAAGGTTATTTTTCCGCTCCTCCGCCAGCTTTGCCTCCAGCTCCCGTTTCTCCAGAGTCTGACGCAGTACATTCAGCTTCCGCTCCATGGGCCCCATTTCCGGAGACATGGTAATTTCCCGATTATCGCCCTGAATCAGCCGGTCTATCCCTTCGTCTATCTCATTAAAATACCGTACAAACCAGGACAGAGAAAAGCGAAACAGCAGCAGAAAGCAAACTGCCACCGCCCCGAAAATAATCAGACTGGAATTCTCCCTGAGGCCGTACTGATAAATATTCAGCGCATCTTCGTAATCCAGCCGAAAGGCATCCTGCAAAATTTTTACAATCCAGTCCCCCACTCTGCGAAACCAGAAGCGGCTGTAAAAAGTAAAAATTATCAGAAATGCCAGTATCACGATCACAAAAGTCTGCATGAATATTTTAAACTGCAGTCTGGAATAAACGGAGTTTTTCTTTTTCCTGTTTCTTCTGTTTTTCCAGAATCCCGAAATTCCGGAACCTGAATCCTTCCTCTGGCCCGGTTCCAGGTCATATGGATTTTTCTTTTCTTCAGTTTTCAATTTTATAGCCCACTCCCCAGATGGTTTTTATGTATTTCGGATGTTCCACGGAATCTTTCATTTTTTCCCGGAGATGACGGATATGTACCGTAATGGTATTATTGCTTTTGCTGTAATATTCATCCTTCCACACGCCATGGAACAGCTCTTCCGAACTGACAACCTCGCCTTTGCGTTCACAGAGTATTCTCAGAATGGAAAATTCTGTGGGCGTCAGCACCAGAGGCTTTTCGTCAAGCTGGCATTCGTGGGTTTTCACATTCATAATCAGCCCTCCATGCACCAGCAGAGAGTTGTCCTGTCCCTCTGAAATCCGGGGCTGGTTGTATCGTTTATAGCGGCGCAGCTGGGCCTTTACGCGGGCCACCAGTTCCAGCGGCCGGAAAGGTTTCGTCATATAGTCGTCTGCTCCCAGCATCAGTCCCCGGATTTTATCAATCTCCTCGTCCTTTGCTGTCAGCATAATGACAGGGTAAGTGTAAATCTCCCGGATTTTTTTGCAAATCTCAAATCCATTGGTGCCCGGCAGCATTATATCCAGAATGGCAAGATCAAACTGGCCCCCGTTCACCTGCTCCAGTGCATTTTCGCCCGTATAGCAGGTGATTACCTCAAAATTCTCACTTTCCAGATAAAAGGTAATTAAATCAGCAATTTCCTTTTCATCGTCTACCACTAAAATTCTGTCTTTCATATATTTTTATCTCCTGATTGTAGAAATTATCCTGTTCAGATGGCCATGCCGGCTGCAGTTTCCTGGTCTGAGCATGGTAGAAAATCTTTCATCTGTTTTCATTATATCAGAGACTTTTTGAAAATTCCTGTTTAATTTCCCTTAAAACTATTAAGATTTCCTTAAATCAGTTACGAAAAAAAACTTTTTAGAAAACGGAGCCGCACACCGATTACTCAGTGCAGCAGCCCCGTTTTACTCTGTTTTCTGTCTTATTATGCCTCGTCAATGGCTTTTCCAATATCATGGCGCATATATTTATTGTCAAATTCCACCCACTCTGCGGCTTTATAGGCGTTGGCACGGGCTTCCTTTAAATCAGCCCCTTTGGCTGTCACGCCCAGAACCCGGCCGCCATTGGTGACAATTTTCCCATCTTTTTGGGCGGTTCCCGCATGGAAACAGTAGTAACCGTCTTCCGTATCAAACTTTTCCAGTCCCCGGATTTCAAATCCCTTTTCATAGGAAACAGGATATCCGTCCGAAGCCAGCACCACACAGACCGCCGCATTGTCTTCAAACTGCAGATCAATCTCGGAAAGCCTGCCTTCCACACATGCTTCCATCACTTCAATCATATCGTTTTTCATTCTGGGCAGTACCACCTGAGCCTCCGGGTCGCCGAATCTGGCGTTGTACTCCAGAACTTTTGGCCCTTCCTGTGTCAGCATCAGCCCAAAGAAAATAATTCCGGTAAAGGGACGTCCCTCTGCAGCCATGGCGTCCACAGTGGCCTGATAGACATGTCTGTGACAGAACTCGTCCACTTCTTTCGTATAGAAAGGACTGGGAGAAAAGGTTCCCATTCCTCCGGTATTCAGGCCCTGGTCTCCGTCTTTCGCCCGTTTATGGTCCTGTGCCGAAGACATAATCCGAATGGTTTTTCCATCCACAAAGGACAGTACGGACACTTCCCGTCCTGTCATAAATTCTTCCACCACCATATGGTTTCCGGCGTCTCCGAACTTCTTGTCTTCCATGATTTCCTTTACCCCTGCTTTCGCTTCCTCCAGGGTATTGCAGATTAACACCCCTTTGCCCAGCGCAAGGCCATCGGCTTTCAGCACAATGGGCATTCTGGCTGTTTCCAGATAGGCAAGAGCTTTTGCGGGATCTTCAAAGGTCTCATAACCTGCGGTGGGAATGTTGTATTTTTTCATCAAATCCTTGGAAAATGCCTTGCTGCCTTCCAGAATGGCCGCATTTTTCCGGGGACCGAATACTTTCAGCCCTCTGGCCTCAAATACGTCCACCACGCCTCCCACCAGCGGATCATCCATGCCGATAATGGTAAAATCTATCTTCTGTTCTTCTGCAAAATCCGCCAGCTTCTCAAATTCCATGGCGCCGATGGGCACGCATTCTGCAATCTGCCCGATGCCTGCATTTCCCGGCGCACAGTATATTTTATCAACTTTGGGGCTTTTTGCCGCACTTGCCGCAATGGCATGTTCCCGGCCGCCGCTTCCCACAATTAATACTTTCATAACTTCCTCCTTTTCGGCTGCTCCAAAATCACAACTTTCCCGTCTTCCACACGAACCTTTCCTCTGGCAATCAAATCTATGGCCCTGGGCAGAATCTTCCATTCAGCCTGCTCCATCACCCGGCGCTGCAGGGTTTCCGGCGTGTCTTCCTGCTCCACCATCACCGGCTGCTGCAGGATTATGGGCCCTGTGTCCGTCCCTTCATCCACAAAATGAACCGTTGCTCCGGTAACCTTCACACCACGGGCAAGGGCGCCTTCGTGGACTTTCAGCCCATAATATCCGGTGCCGCAGAAAGAAGGAATCAGGGAGGGATGGATATTGATAATCCGGTTTCTGTATTTTTGTATCATGGATTCCGGCAGCACCACCAGAAATCCTGCCAGCACCACCAGATCCACCTGATAACTGTCCAGCTTCTCCAGAAAGGCCCTGTTAAAACTTTCACGATCCGGAAACTGTTTCGGAGAAATGCATACCCCTTCAATTCCATGGTTTTCTGCCCGTTCCAGAGCATAAGCGCCAGGATTATTGCTGATCACTGCCGCAACTCTGGTATTGGTTATTTCCCCCTGCTCAATCCCGTCCAGTATGGCCTGCAGATTTGTGCCGCCGCCGGATACACAGACTGCTATATTCAGCATAAGGTTACCCCTTTCTCTCCTTCTTCCACCTTTCCGATGACATAAGCACTCTCTCCTGCTGCCTGAATGGACTTAAGCGTCTGTTCCACATCTGCTTTATCCACCGCCAGCACCATGCCGATGCCCATATTGTAGGTGTTATACATGATTTTTTCTTCCACATTGCCTTCCCGCGCCATCATGTGAAAAATTGCCGGAACTTCATAACTGTTTTTCTCAATAACCGCATGTTTTCCTTCCGGCAGCATTCTGGGCACATTTTCATAAAATCCGCCCCCGGTAATATGGCTGCAGGCTTTGATTCGAACTCCGGCTTCTTTGACAGAGCGGAGGGCTTTCACATATATTTTCGTGGGAGCAAGAAGGGCTTCTCCCAGTGTTTTTCCCAGTTCTTCATGGTATGTATCCAATGTTTCCCTGTCCATTTTAAAGATTTTACGCACCAGTGAAAATCCGTTGGAATGAACGCCGGAGCTGGCCATACCGATAAGCACGTCCCCGGCTTTTACATCTTTTCCGGTAATAATATCTTTTTCGTCCACAACGCCCACTGCAAATCCTGCCAGGTCATACTCGTCTTCCGGATAAAAGCCCGGCATTTCAGCTGTCTCGCCTCCAATCAGGGCCGCATTGCTCTGGATACATCCTTCTGCCACACCGCTTACTATGGTAGCTATTTTTTCCGGAAAATTCTTTCCACAGGCAATATAATCCAGGAAAAACAGCGGTTCTCCTCCTGCACAGGCAATATCATTGACGCACATTGCCACACAGTCAATGCCGATGGTATCATGTCTGTCCATTAAAAATGCCAGTTTCAGCTTGGTTCCCACACCATCCGTGCCGGATACCAGCGTGGGTTTTTCCATATCTTTAAACTTTTCCATGGAAAATGCACCGGAAAATCCTCCCAGCCCGGTCAGTACCTCCGAACGCATGGTCTGCTGCACATGTTTTTTCATCAGTTCCACAGATTTGTACCCTGCTTCAATGTCTACGCCTGAGTTCTTGTAATCCATTCTCTTACCTCCGTTTGATTCTGAACTGTTACCTGTCTCTGAATTTCCTGAGATTTTATCTGCCTGTCCTGCCGCCAGATTAATAATTCTTATAGCCCACTTCCTGCAGACGGGCGTCTTTGGCTTCCACCTGTTCTTTCAGTTTCCGGGAATAATCCTTTAACCTGCCCAGCAGCGCTTCGTCTGAGGCTGCCAGAATTTTTGCTGCCAGAAGCCCCGCATTGGCGCCTCCGTTAATTGCCACAGTGGCAACGGGAATTCCTGAGGGCATCTGAACGATGGAATACAGGGAATCCCTTCCGCCCAGTGAGGTGGTATGCATGGGAATGCCGATTACCGGCATGGGGAAAATTGCCGCGCACATACCGGGAAGATGGGCTGCCATGCCCGCACCTGCAATGATTACCTTAAATCCTTTTTCCTCTGCAGAACTGGCATATTCAAAAAACACATCCGGCTCCCTGTGAGCCGAGATAATAGTCATCTCATACTCCACACCCAGTTCTTCCAGAATATCTGCTGCCTTTGCCATTACGGGCATATCTGAATCACTGCCCATAACAATTCCAACTCTTGCCATAACTTTTCTCCTTTATAATGCATTATTATCATATTATTTCTGTTATCCCACAGAACCCGCAGCCATCTGCCCGGCGAAAATCCCAGGCTTTTACTGCCGCTGCGAATCCTGATATTTTGCAAATCCCTGTACAATTTCCTGTACGCTGCTCAGCCGTTTCCTGGTCTCCTGGGCTTCCGCTTCATTCTGCTGGCTGCGTTCCTCCGCTTCCAGAGCGCTTGCGGAAACCTGCTGACTGGTGGCCGATAACTGACTGATACTTTCAATAATTGTATTATTGGACTGTACCAGGTTTTCAATTTTGGAATCTATATCGGAAATTCTTCTGGTCAGTGTTTCCACATTGTCCCGGATTGCCGTAAATCCTCCCGCCGCATGTTCAATCATTTCATTCTGCTGGCTCATGGCTTCAATGGAAACACCCACAATATTCACCGCATCCTGGGCGTTTGTATTCAGCTCCTGAATAATGCCTGTAATCTGCTCGGTGGATTTTCTGGTCTGTTCCGACAATTCCCGGATCTGGTCTGCCACCACCGCAAATCCTTTTCCTGCCTCTCCGGCTCTGGCGCTTTCAATGGACGCATTTAAGGCCAGCAGATTGGTCTGGCTGGAAATCTCAAAAATAACTTCCGTAATCTGCTGTACTTCCCTGGCTTTGTCCTGAAGCTGGGACATGGACTCTGCCACATGACTGTTGGTTTTTCCAATGGTTTCCGCACTGGCACGCATACGATTAATCATATCCATGCTTTCATCCACCATGCGGGCAGAAGTTTCCGCCGCTTCCACCATGATTCTGGCATTTTCCGCTGTCTCTCCGATAGCGTCCTTAATGCGGGAAGTCATAATGGTCTGTTCCTGTACGCTTTCCGCTGTGAGCTGGGTGCTGATGGAAATTTCCTGAATCGAACTATGTACCACCTGAGAAGAATCTCTCAGGTTTTCCACCAGATCATCTGTCCGTTCCACTTCTGATTTGACCGCTTCGGAAATTCTCAGAATATCTTTCATCATGACATTCTGTACTTCCTGCTGGTCTTTCACAGACCAGATGGTATCGTGGTCAAAATTTTTGGCTGTCCTTGCTGTCACATTATAGGAAATGGTTATCACAATGCCGGTACAGACGCTCACCAGCGTCAGATCATCCCCCAGCAGCTGCCCCGTTGCCGCCAGAACAACCCCGCGCAGTATCATAACCGCCATGATTCCCGCAAAAGCCCGCTTTTCAAATTTTCTGTCATAATAAAGAATCAGGGCAATCATGATGGGAAACACATAGGTAAAAATCATAAGGCTTTTTCCTGTTGCCATCAGATATCCCCAGCCCGTCAGAAAACTGCCCAGAATCACATATCGCAGGGACTCCGAAGATTTATCCTTCAGATAAATCACCCAGCCTGCCGCCACTCCTGCCAGCAGCACCAATGCAGGCACAAAAGCTATTTTACCATAGGAAGGCCCGTCCGAGGTAAACTGAATGGTCAGCGCCAGCAGAACAGGTATGGCCATCAGGGTCATCAGCAGAAGCACCGTATGGTTTGCCCTGGCATCACGGGCCGGTTTTTCGCTGTATGTCCGCACTTTCACAGCAACCGTACCGTCAGCTTCGTTGTATTTTTTCTCCTCCATTATTATATCCTTTCGTTTCTTATTCCAGAGGCCTGTTCAGCAGCTCCGTCCCCGGAACCACGAATTTTCCGTCCCGGATGACATCCACAGAGGTTCCGTCCTTTTTCTGTACTGTTATACAATCCAGCTCGTCATAGGGAATGGTAATATCCGTATGGCAGCTGAAATATGCTTTCTGTGTATCTTCTTTTCGCAGTCTGGATATTTCGTTTTCTCTAGCTACAATTTCTTTTCCATCGGGATTAAATATCGGCGTGTCCTCCGCCCAACTGTAACAGGTATCTCCCACTGCAAAATGGGGCCCTGTCTTTTCCGCAATCAGAATGGGCAGCCTGTCCTGAATCTGATAGTCAATGCCCATCCGGTAAGCAGTGGTATTGGTTCCAATGGCAAATTCCCCCAGAGGAAGGGTTTCGTGGTGTTTCAGCAGATTTTCCTTTAAAAATGCAAGGTTCTCCTGCTCCGTTTTAAAATTACCGCAGTGATAGCTGCAAATCATACCGTCTTTAAATTCCAGCTCCAGGTTCAGGTATTTCAGTCCGCTCAGATATACCTGCGTCACATGAAGGCGTCCATTCGTCCCTTTAAGCACCGGAGAAGTAAACACTTCTCCCACCGGAATATTCACATCTGCCACACAGTTTTCAAATGCGGTCTCCCTGTTCCTGTCTTTCAGGGGATAAAGAGCCACCGTCAAATCTGTGGTGTTTTTCCCCTTACCGGTAATCCGCACAGATTCTCCCTCATCCAGCACATCTATGATTTTCTGCTGCATTTCCTGGTATAATTTATAATCCAGCGTATTTACTTCCACAGTTTTTGCAAAGATTTCCTGATAATCCGGCCCGATTTCCGGTATGGGATAAGCGATAATAGTAAAGCTGCGTTCTTCTCCTCTGATATATGTGTTGGTAATCTGTGCTGCCATATTGGAATAATACACATTCAGCTTCTGCTGCTTTTCCGTGTACTGCCATGCACAGGGACTGCTCTTGGGCTCAAAGCCCGCCTGTCCAAAGGTCTCCACCACTGCAGGGCCTGCATACCAGGCCGCTTCTTTTTTCCGGGCCTCATAAGCGGTTTTCAGCACTTCCAGTCGGCGCTCCACCAGTGATTTATCCAGATACAGCGCCCGGTCGGCTTTGTGGTCAAACTCATACTGGCGGTTGGGCGAGGTGCTTTCCACTGACCGGCTGCCCGTTCCTCTGCCGGAAAAAGAAAGTTCTGCACTCCGCATCATCACCGGTTCCAGTCCCATTTTCGCAAAATTCTGCACTGCCGCCCGCATCATACGTTCAAAACCGATGGGATAGCGCAGATCCACAAATTTCTTTTTAGACAAATCCTTGCCTGTCACTTCAAACCCAATGCGATACCCTTCCGTATAAGTATCTGCCATGGCCTGAATCTGTTCCTGGGGCAGACTGTTTAAAAATTCTGCTGTTTTCCTCTCATTTTCAGTAATGTAAGCTCCATATCGGTACAGATACTGCAAATCTTCCAGATTACTGTCCATAATAATCCGGGTATAAAAATCCAGTTCCGGACTGGCCTGTGCCAGCACGCTGATTTCAGTAAACACTTCCCCGTAATCATGGAAAAACCAGTATATCATCTGCTGAATCTCCCGTTCCTTAGGCAGTTCTCCGCCCTCAAAGGCGTTATAAATTTCCACCAGCAATTCACTGAAAATGGTAATATCATAAATCCTGCTTTCAAATGCATAAGGAATCAGAGAGCGGAAATCCGCATACAGAGCGCTCAGCAGCTTTCCAAACCCTTCTCCCAGCCTGTCCGCTGCAAAGGCCGGGCTGGCATAGCTGTTCCCATAATGTTCCGGCAGCACCTCCTGGTACAGCCTCATGTTTTCTTCTGATTTTTCCTCCGGGCTTTTCTGTTCCCATGCTCCGCAGGCAATTTCCTCTTCCAGCCTGCCAATCTCCCTCAGAAAAGCTGCCGCCTGCCGGAAATAATCACGGTATGGTTCCTGCACTGTCTCTTCTGTCTCAATTTTTTCCAGCCGCTCCATACAAAGGGGGAAACGTTCTTCCACTTCCTCCCGGTATGGCTGCCATATTTCCCGATAACCCACAAAATCATCCTTTCCCATTTCATATTTGTGCACATATTTCATCTCCGTACACCTGTGCATTTTTTGGAATTTCTGTATGTCCGTCCCTTATCAGATACCGGATATATAGACCATAATCCAGCCTGCCAGCACAATACCGGAGCAGATGCTGCCCAGTATCGGAAACAGTTTATAGCTTTCTTCCCGCAGGCTTGTAATTCCAATCAGCAGCGACACCACTGTCATCAGCAGTGTAAACATTCCTGCACTGCCCACATAAACGCTGGCGTTTCCGCTGTTCTGTACGGAGAACACCACCATTCCAATTCCCATCAGCACAGACAGGACTGCCAGAGAGAGGGATATTTTCCCCCGTCTGGAATGTTTTTTCCCTGCAAATTTATAACTGTTTTTTTTCTTTCGTCTCATAATTCCTCCTTACTCGGTTCATCCAGTAAAAAATCAGGCAACCCAAAGCACCGCCGATGGTATTCAGCAGCATATCGTCCACATCGAAACTTCCCACTTTGGACACTAACTGAATGGTCTCTACCATCAGACTGAATTCAAAACTGAAAAACACGGTATATAAAAAGGAACGGCACCTGGGATACAGTACCGGAAGAAAAAATCCGAAAGGAATAAAGGCCACAATATTTCCCAGCAGATTTAACAGCACCGCTTTTGTCCCCAGAGAGTGACGGTACACAATGAAACGTCTGATTTCCTTAAACAGCTCCAGATTATAATGATAGGTTCTCCCTTCGAAAGTACGTCCCGTACTTTCTGCAAAAAACAGAAAATATGTCAGGCAAATAATATAGACTCCGAACATGATTCTGCTGCATATCCGGAGTATTTTTTTATAATCATTTTTCAATTCTTCAACCCTTAAAATATAATATCCGCTTTACACTTTAAGATTCTTGCTCCGCTTACAATTGCCAGAACTCCGCAGGCAACGCCGCTCACTATGGCAACAACGCCCAGGGCAATGTTGCCGGCTCCTGTAATACTCATGGTTTTGTATATTTTCTCATTCATACTCAAACCTCCTGCTGTTTTGCTCCATACTGAGCATAATACCGGTCTATGGATGCTTTCATTTCATCATTAATATATATATTTCCTTTATATGGTTTATTATGCAGGCATTCCACCACTTCCTCCATGGTTACAATGGCATTGGTATCGAATCCGTACAGTTCCCGGATTTCTTCCAGTGCGCTCTGTTCCCCTTTTCCCCGCTCCATCCGGTTCAGTGATACAATCAGGCCCTTTATCTCTATCTCAGCCTGAGCCCGGATTATGGGAACGGTTTCTTCCATGGATTTTCCGGAAGTGGTAACATCTTCGATAATCACCACCCGGTCGCCATCGGCCAGTTTGCTTCCCAGTAAAATTCCGGTATCTCCGTGGTCTTTGACTTCCTTCCGGTTCGAACAGTAACGGATTTCCTTTCCGAACAGCCTGCTGTAAGCCATGGTAGTGGCAACGCTCAATGGGATTCCTTTGTAAGCGGGCCCGAACAGTACATCAAAATCGTCCCCGTAATGCTCGTGAATTGCTCTGGCATAATATTCTCCCAGCCTGTCAAGCTGAGTTCCTGTCACATAGGCTCCCGCGTTCATGAAAAATGGAGATTTTCTTCCGCTTTTTAAAACAAATTCGCCAAACTTTAATACCTGGCAGTCCACCATAAATTCTATAAATTCCTGCTTATACTGTTCCATTTTATCTCAAATCCTCCTGTCCGGCTTTTCAGGAAATCCAACCTGTCTGCATCGTTTCAAAACTTCACGTTTATACTATCATAAAACATGACGGTGCGCAATTGCTATTTGCACGAGTGCGTATAATTATTTTTATCTTGCAGGAAATACTTTTGCACGTTAGCGGAACAAGAAATTTCCTATTAAGGATTAAGGTGCTTTTGACACCCTAATCCTATAAGATAAAAAAGAATGCGCTATGCGCATTCTCCGCGCGCGAGCGGATTGCGCAGCAATAAACATCACCCCCGCGAGCTGCGCATCATTGTTTTTTTATTCTATAGGAAATCCAGAGGAATTTCCTATAGAATAAAAAAAGATCTGGCCCTGGAAGTTAGCACCAAATCTTTTCCTGCAGTTCTTCATATGAAATTACGCTCCAGTTCCGATACAAGCTGCTGCATCTCTGCCTTGGAAGTTACATTTCTGGCAGCTTCCACCACCTGCTTTTTCTCTGATTCGTCCATCTGGGCATAGACAGACAGGGCCTTTTCATTCAGGCCCAGCTGAAAACTCAGCCCGATGGGCATATCATATTTATTCTCCATGACGTTCCCCTTCCTTTTACATATAACAGTAGTATAGACCGGGGAAAAGCAGTTTATACCTCCATTGTGAAAATTTTTATCCGTATTCTCATACTGTTTTATGATTCTCTGTCAGGACTCAGGCACTTTTAACACCTGTCTGCATTTTATGTAAAAAGATAATTTCCAGATTGTCCTGTTTATCTGCGCCTTCTTGGCACTGTTATTTTCTCAGGTTCATATGCTTTGAGCCCTCCATCCCCAGTCAGTATTTCAACTCTGAAACCGGATTCTGTATAAAATTCAGCTACATTCTTTATTGTCATATCACCAATAGACAGTTTTTCTGCTGCTAATGCCGGCCAGTCATCTGCGAGTTTTCTCAGATTTTTTTCACTCCACAGCTCATTCTGAGAAGTAAAAGCTGCCCATGGTTCTTCTGCAGTTGCCGCTTTTATTATAATCTCAGATAAATCCTTTGCAAGTCCATACCGTTCACCGGATACATGGGCAATATGATTCCCGGTTTCTATCAAAGCGGCCAACGGTAACACCAGCAGGCTCTTCTGAGCAATCTCATAGTTAATTTTCTCACAGACTCTGTTATAATCCCATTTGTCATTATTCGGTCCGCATTCTTCCATAAACGGTACTTTAAGATACACACACAAAATACTTGTATCAATGATTAATACTTTCTGCATTACTGCTCCTCCCTTGTAAGGGCAGATTCAATTTTACCATTTGTAACCAGCTCACCGATATTTCCGGTGGATATCATTTTGGGCAGTTCCCGGATATCCTCCAGCAGCTTTAAATGGCTTTGGCCTCTGTCATCTCTGTGCGCAACTGTAATAAACGGTATCATGGATGTTCCGGCCGCATCCAGCAAAGCAGGATTGTGTGTTGTGATTAACACATCTGCTTTTTTTTCATTTCCCAGTTCTTTTAACATATTCAGCAGAATTTTGGCCCGTGACGGATGCAGGCCATTATCCACTTCCTCTATGACAATAAGCCTGTTCGCCTCATTGGTAAGCAATGCTGTCATAATTGCAAGAAATCTTAATGTACCATCTGACATTCCTCTTGCATCCACAATGCATTCATCATTCTCCTGCCACGCCTCTTTACAGTAAAGCATGGCATCCGTATTAAATTTTCCGATGCGTTCCGTCCATACATCTTCGATATCCTTTTCCGGAATTTTTCTTAAATAAGATGTGAGTTTTTTCTGCACTTTTTCTCTTTGTTCATCGTTTAAAGCCGCCAGCACTCCTGCAATATTGGAACCATCAGATGACAGTTTCTCCGCCAGTGCCGCATAATCCCGCATATGATTTGGGGTGGGATCCAATACAAAAATCCCGCTTAACTGTTTGGCCAGTTCCGATATGATGTTTGCTGTTTCTTTATTTCTAAGCTGCAATGTTTTACTTTGATATAATATTGATGTATTTCTGTTTAAGTCAAAATTCTGTCTTTTTCCCGGTTTCCCGGTGTAAAAATATGTTGGAATACTTAATAATTCTCTGTCCTGTAAATTTGTATAAAACAATCTCTGATTTCTGCCGCATAAATTAAGTTTTTCTTCTGTAACCAGGGCTCTGGCAGTCCCGGTCTCTACAGTAATGACATACTCATAATCATTCTCTTCATATTCCATCACAACTTCCAGTGTAAATGAATTTGTTCCTTTTCTGCAAACCCAGTCCATTCCGCCTCTTAAGGCACTCAAACTGACGTCCCCTCCAATGGCCTGAAAAATACCTGCTCCGCCTGCAATTCTGCTGAGAAAAATCAACGCATCCACTGCATTTGACTTCCCGCTTGAATTCGCTCCAATCACAATCATCAATGAATCTATATACAGAATACTTTCTTCATAACTCTTCCAGTTTCTTAATTTAACACTTTTAATCACAATATTTTCTCCTCGCACATTTCACTTTGCAGTTACAATGATCAAAATACCCTCTTCCTGCCTGTGTTTTTTAATTCCTGAATTTTTATATGCTGTTATCATAATATTGTAATATTTTCAATAACACATTGTCAAGCAGGGCAGTGAACCCATTAAAACTTCCTGTGTCCGCTGCCCTGCTCACAACATTTACTTTTTACACTTCTTTTCTGTTACTTTCAGAAAATACCGGCCATCTTCCCGGCCCAGTAAATCAGTCCCAGCACCCAGCTGGTAAAAATCCCATACAGAATCACCGGCCCTGCAATGGTAAAAATCTTACATCCAATGCCGAACACCTGGCCTTCCTTCTGAAACTCAATAGCCGGAGCCGCCACAGAATTGGCAAATCCGGTAATGGGCACCAGCGCTCCTGCCCCGCCCCAGTTTGCAACAGACGGATAAATATTCAGTCCTGTTAAAATCACGCTCATCAGCACCAGCAGCATACTGCACCAGCTTCCGGCAGTTTCTTTATCCATTCCAAAGGTATCAACTGCAAGATTCAGAATAATCTGACCCACAACGCAGATAATTCCTCCTGTAATAAAGGCTTTCAGCATATTTGCCGGAAGGGAATGGGTGGGCGTAACCTGTTTGACATATTCATTATATTCCTGATTTTTCTTCTCCTTCTGTTCCATGGTTTCCTGTGCCATATCCATACCTCGCTTTCTTTCTGCCTACATTTGCTGCATATGATGATAATAAAAATACAGTGCGCCCAGAGCTTTTCCCAGAGCCATGAAAAACAACATCCAGCTTAATCCCTCTTTTATCCCAAAACGCCGGAACATAATGGGAAAAGTATTCAGAATTTCTGCCAGCGCCACTGCCAGACACCCGGTAAAAATTCCGGCTGACAGGCCAAACAGAATCACAGCCCAGATGCCCAGCGGTATCTGCACATGAAACAGAGAAATGATATTTCCTGCCGCTCCGCCCAGTACAACTGCATTTTCGTAGACAATAATATCTGCTGCTGTACGGCTTTTTCCAATAATTCTTGGTACAACGCCTATGGAAATAATAAAGCTGAATACGCCTGCCGCAATGGCAGACCCGCTGGCCAGTCCCAAAAATCCCAAAAACACCTGTCTAATCCACATCGTTGCTGGTTCCTTTTCTTCCGCAGTTTTCTATAAAAGTAGAATCCACATCTTTTTCATAAGTGCGCATTTCCACCTGAATAGGCGTGGGATCATGGGTGATCTTTTTATGTCCCACATGGTTAAAAAATATCATGATTCCCAGGAACAGCCCGATGGAATAGCACACCTCCAAAGCGGTAAATCCACTGGATTCCGTGCCCATCACCTGCCTGTAAAAATCCGCAAATACTTCTCCCACGCCCACATCATTATTAAAGGTCATAATGGTAAATGCCGAGCCGAAAAAAATCAGCACGCACAGCACTGCTGTTTTTAAATAAAGCAGCCATTTGGGCTCCTGCTTCGGTTCGTATTCCAGAACAAAATCCTTTTCCCCGATATTCTGAACCTCCACATTGGGAAATTCCTTTCCAATCAGTTCAATGATTTTCATGACAGAAAATACTTCCGCCTGTTTTTTCTTTCTTCTCTGGCCCACAGGGGTATGAAAGGTATAAATCTTCATGGTTTTTAATTTACTGACCAGGGACGGATTGGTGGAAGTAATTTTTGCAATATCCTTCAGTACCACAGAAGGCTCCCGTACCAGTACGTTCTGCTCTATTTTCAGGTAAAGTGTATCTGAATTTGCCGCCATACGTTCCTCCAGTCTATGCAGATTTCATTGTGCTGCCGAAAGGCCGGAAACCCTCCACTGCTGCTTCCTCTTCCATTTCTTCACACAGGGCCTCTTCTTCCGCTGTTCCTCCGTTTATTTCCCGAACCAGTGTCCCTTCGGTTACTGTGGACTGATTTTCCACATAATTCACATAATAGAAAATACCTCCGGCAATGGTAAGAATCACAACTGCCAGAAGACAGATTCGATAAATGATACTGTGATTACGACTCATATTCTCACATCCTTTTTCCATCTTTGGAAGTAGTATGCCATCAAATCCAAAATTTATTCATCCTGAAACAGCAGTTTCCATTATGTGAAATCAATTTTTTCTTTTTTATACAGAGCAGTTCATTGCTGAATAAAAATTACGGTATAACTTCTTCCTGTCATCTCACCTGGTTGCGCATCCTGAGCAGAATCCGTTTTTCCAGTCTGCTGACCTGAACCTGGCTGATTCCCAGCTCTCCGGCCACCTGTATCTGAGTTTTTTCACCAAAATACCGCAGCTCAATGAGCCTGCGCTCCATATCTCCAAGTTCCGCCATAAGCTGTTCTAACAGCATGTGATTGAGAAGTATCTCATGGCTGTCCCGTTCCTGGGGTATCCGGTCTGCCAGACAGGTTTCTTTCCCATCAGCCGGAGAACATGTTTTATCAATGGATTCCACTTCTCCGTTGGCTTCCAGTGCCATGACAATTTCTTCCCTGGGAAAGCCTGTTTCTTCTGAAATTTCCTGCAGTGTGGGCTCCCGGCTGAGAGATGCCTGCAGTTTTTCCCTGGCCTGTTTTATTTTAGCACCATTTTCTTTCAGGCTCCGGCTGACCCGAATCATTCCGTCATCCCGCAGAAACCGTTTGATTTCCCCGGTAATCATGGGAACTGCATACGTGGAAAATTTCACATCAAAAGTCAGATCAAACTTGTCAATGGCTTTCATCAGGCCAATGCTTCCCACCTGAAACAGTTCCTCCAGTTCATAGCCCCTGCCGGAAAACCGGTGCACAATACTCCAGACCAGTCCCATATTGTTCTGTACCATCCGGTCTCTGGCGTCTCTGTCTCCCTGATGGGCCGCTGCCAGCAAAGCCCATACCTTTTCTTTCTCTGTCTGTTTTTCTTTGTATGTACATTCCTCCCTGTCTGTCTGCAGCTGCTTTTCCACCGTCTCACCCTTTCCTTCCACTATCCTTTTCCTATGGTTTTGCGCATGGTAACACAGGTTCCTTTTCCCGGCTCCGAAATGATTTCCACCTCGTCCATAAATGCTTCCATAAATGCAAACCCCATGCCGGATCTTTCCAGTTCCGGTTTGGTAGTAAACAGGGGCTCCCTGGCCTGCGCAATATCCTGTATTCCCTTTCCGGTATCTATCACCGAAAGCTCCACCTGCTGTCCCTGGGTACTGCACTGAATCCAGATACTGCCTTCTTTTTGCTCATACCCGTGGATAATACAGTTTGTAACAGCCTCGCTGACCGCTGTTTTAATATCTGCAAGCTCGTCCACCGTGGGATTCAGCTCCGCCACAAAAGCCCCTACCGTAACTCTTGCAAAACCTTCATTGGAAGATGACGCCGAAAATTCCATCTTCATTTCATTTCTTATCTGTTCCATAAAATCCTCCTTATAAACCTTCTTCCTGTTCCACTTCCATAATTTTCTTCAGACCGGACAGTTTAAACACCCGTTCTATCTGCCTGTTCAGATGAACTGCTTTCACATAGCCGCCGGAAAAACGCACATTTTTACATCTGCCGATCACCACGCCGATGCCGGAGCTGTCCATAAAACAGGTATCCTCAAAATCAAATACCAGACTGCGCACCGGATATTTCAGTAGCAGTTCATCTGCTTCCTCCTTTAAAATTTCTGCCTGATGATGATCCAGTTCCCTGGGCATTTTTAAAATCAGGCACCCGTATTCCTTTTCAAATCTGTGTTCCATATTTTCCTCCATTCTGTGCATTTTTCAGCACAAACAGGCGGTCAGTGAAAAACTGATAAATTTTTCACGTTTTCCTTTCCCTGAGTTTTCCTGAATATTTTAATATGCCGCAGAAAAAGCTCTGCAACATGTAAAAGACGCCATGGCATCATGACGTCTTTTGTATTCTTCTCTTTATTCTTTTTTATGGCTGCTGCTCCATTTCATCCAGATACTGCTGGGACTTTCTGGCCCGGGAAGTACCGGGATGGAGCTCTACCATTTTCTGATAATATTTTTTCGCATTTTCCATATCTCCGGTCTGACGGTAAGACTGAGCAAGATAATAAATGGCATATCCGTCGTTATAATCTTCTTCCGCCTGTACCACCTTTTCCAGCCCGGTAATTGCTTCCGGAAAACGATTTCCCCGGTAATCCTGCTCTGCCTGAGCATAGACAGCAGAAATATACTGCTCATTTACCTGGGTATTCAGAGTCTCATAAATGGTTTTCGCCTGAGTTCCCAGTAATTTGGAGTCCACATTTACAATGGTATCTCCCGCACCCTGGATGTTCTGCTGCACAAAGGCATCATACGCCACCAGAAGCTGCTCATAACTGTCAACAATCTTCTGAGCATTGTCCGAATCCCCTTCCTGCTTCTCAATCTGCCTGTTCAGTTCTTCGATTTTATTTTCCAGGCTTTTAATTTCCTGATTACGTGTAGTGAGAGAATCATTGGCGGCCAGCTCCGCCTTTTTTGCATCTGAGATCACATTCTGACGAATGCCCGGAATAACCAGAAACCAGGTAATCAGCACGCCGATTCCCACGCCGATAATCAGATTCAGTATGGTCATAACAGCAGAATTATCTTTCAGATTTGTGGGCTGTATAATCGTCTCATTTCCGCTTCGATAGGAGGATACTTTTTCTTCCTTCTCTCTGCGTCCCCCTCTGCCATGCTGGGAATCTCCCTGCAGATACAGATTTGCTTCCCGCAGATAGCGCAGGGTGGTCACATTTCCGGTATCAATTTCCGCTGCTGTCCGCAGTTCTTTCCGGGCCAGTTCGTATTTTCCCTCTTCCATATACAGCAAAGCCAGAAGCTGATAGCCTTTTACCAGACCCGGATTCATGGAAAGTACCTTTTTCAGCTGTATAATGGCCAGATCGCTGCTGTCCTGGTGACAGTAAAGCAAGGCCTGATTATATTTTTTAATGGTCTGATTGATGGAGTTCAGCTGAGAGCGGTTGGACTGTATCTCCTCCAGATATCGTTCCGCCGGATTATCCTCCGGTTTCAGGCTCCGGCTGAGCACCCACTCGCTCAGTGCATCCGCCACTTCTCCCATTTCATAATAAATCAGTCCAAGCAGATTTCTCGCCTGAATATTGGCTTTATAAAAACGCAGGCTTTTCTTCAGGGACTGCACTGCTCCGGACAGATCCCGTATTTTTGCTTTCTCTAATCCATCATTATACAACGCGTTGGATACACAAATAATTTTATTATAAGAATCCATAGATTTCCTTTCATTACTTCAAAATTCTTCTGCTTACCGCTGTCTTGCCTCCCTGATAATTTCCTGCATAATATCTGTCATGTCTGTCAGATCCCGGTCGTAAATGGCGTCCTCAGCCTCTTCTACTTCCAGGCTGGGCTTAAATTTCTTCAATTCTTCTTCAAAATTAATCACTCTGCATACCTCCTGTAAGCTCTTCCAATTCACCAATCAGATACAGAGAGCCGGCACAGAACAGTTTCTGCCCCGGTTTCCTGCATGATAATGCATATGCAAATGCCTGCTCCGTCTTTTCAATTCCTGTGATTTTCACCGTCTGATGTTTCTCTTCTGCAAGTTTCCGGAAAAGTTCCGTGAGCGTTTCACATGTAAGGCCGCGGGACCCGGAAACAGAGGTGAGAATAATTTCCTCCCAGGCTCTTCCGGTAAGCAGCCGCTCTGCAGCATGTACATAATCCTTTTCCTTCACCATGGAAAACAGTAAAACAGCAGATTCCTCTGTAATCTGCCCTGCTGCCTCCAAAAACTTTTCAATTCCTGCCAGGTTATGTGCTCCGTCAAAATAAACTCCTGGCTGTACTTCCTGCATTCTTCCCTTCCACCTGACTCCTGCCATTCCCTGTCTGACTGCTTCCCTGGGAATCTTCTCTGTTTCTCTTATACATTTGAGGGCCTGCAGAGCCACTGCTGCATTCTGTGCCTGATAAGGAGCGCCAAAGGGAATCTCCACTTCCATAACATCATAACCAGAATCATAGGAAAAATCAATCTTTTTTCCTGTGTTTAATAAAATTTTAATTTTCTGGCCGGCAACAGGATACGTCGGGCATTTTAAAACATCTGCTCGCCCGGCAATCACTTTTTCCGCCTCCGGACAGGAAGTATCGTATACAACGGGAACGTGTTTTTTCAGAATTCCGGCTTTTTCCAGCGCAATCTTTTCCAGGGTATCTCCCAGAATTTCCGTGTGCTCCAGACTGATGGATGTGATTACGGTAAGCAGCGGATGCTCCACTGTATTGGTGGCATCCAGCCTTCCTCCCAGCCCTGTTTCCAGCACTGCATATTCCACCTGATGACGGGAAAAAATCAGCATTCCCATGGCAAAAACAAATTCAAAAAAGGATGGATGAGGCAGACCGTTTTGCTCCATTTCTTCCGCCGCCTGTTCTGCCAGGGCTGCCGCCCATACCACCTCCTGGGGAGCGCAGGATTTTCCATTCACTGCAAACCTCTCTTCCAGCCGGACCAGATGGGGAGAGGTAAATAATCCTGTTTTTTTTCCTGCCGCCCGGAGCACGCTGTCAATATAAGCGCAGACACTTCCCTTTCCGTTGCTGCCCGCCACATGGATGACTTTAAATTCGTTCTGGGGATTTCCAAGCCTGGCCAGAAATTCTCCGGTATGCTCCAGTGTATTTTTAACCGTAAATCTGGGAATCTCCAGAATCCAGTCCAGTGTTTCCTCATATGTTTTCATCATTTTTGGCACCTCTTTACACTCCACCCATTATAATATAGTAAAGTGTCGAAATCCATTCTTATTTATACACAGAATACAAAAAAAGAACAAAGCATTTTACGCAAAAGAAAAGGAACTGCTGCAAAATAGCCGCTATATACAAAATACGGATTCAGATTACAGGATCCCTGTCCATACATTGTATTTAAGCTGCATTCTGCAACAGCCCCTTCTCTCCTTCCATGTCCTGCCTGCTCTTTTATGGCTGACGGAACATATCATCCCTTTCCTGCCTTTAAAGGGCACACATAACAATTTTATCCATCTGCCTGATAAATTCCAGGCTGAACTGTTCTTCCTTCACATGAACTTCCAGGTCGTCAATTTCCACACTGACACCGGGATATACACAACCGATAACTCTCACAGTGCAGCCTCTTGCACGTTCCATCTGATCCTCCAGCTTCTCCAGTTCCGCCGTATCTTCTGCCAGAAGGGCAGTATCCCGGATTTTCACACGGAGAAGATCTGTTCTCCTGGGATCATTTTTCACGTCCTTGAGAAGTTTCAGACCATTTTCAATCTTCTCCAGATTGGCCTTCTCCACTTCAATCTTATTTCTCAGAATTCCAATTCTGCGCCTTACGGACGAATCGTTGCCGATTCTTACATGGGTCCGAACTTCTCCGTCGCTGCCCAGGGTATTCACCACAATTCCCTGAATAGCTCCTACTTCGCCTCCCACAATGCTGGCTTTCTTTCCATCCAGCAGAATACTCTCTCCACAGGATACCTGGCAGTTCAGAAATACATCAGCCCGTATGGAACCATTGGCATGTACCCGCGTATACTCGAAAAATTTTGCAGAAATATTTCCTCTGGTAGTGATTACCGCTCTGGAAGCGCCCATAACACCGCTTCGCAGCACAATATCTTTTCCGGCTTCAATTTTAGCGCCTTCCACCACACCGTCTACCGTAACCGTTCCGGTTGCCTTGACTGTCACACCGCTGCAGACTGTGCCATGTACAATCACATCTCCCCGGAAATCAATATTTCCGATGGACAGATCCACGTCACCACTTACCTCGTACACCGGAAGTATGGTGATACGGTCACTGCTCTTTTCTATCTTGCCATCCATCAGCGATATGTAGGATGTTCCGTCTTCGGAACGCTCAAATCCTTTTCCGCGCAGCGGAACCAGATCTCTTCCTCTCTTTGCCAGTACCGGTTTCCCTTTCAGATTCATTCCATCAACACCGGGAACAGCCTTGTGATACACCGCAATTTCCTGTCCCTCGGTAACAATTTCCACCATTTTAATACTCCAGTAATCCACGGAGCCATCAGGGCACAGTTTCGGTTTCTTACTGAAATTCACATCAAATTTATATTCATAATAGCCGTCAACGCCATCCTTTGGCCGGTCTCCCTGTGCAATCAGTATTTCACGGTTATATAACTGATTTTCTAATACATTGTTAAGTGCATCCTCCTGAATTCCATATGACACACCACTTTTTTCCAGTGCCTCACGCACTTCACGCTCCGTATAGGCATCCATTACCGGATTTGGCAGATAAAGATACGCCTGCATATTATCTCGACTGACTCGTATCTGTGGTTCTTTCTTTGTCATAGTTTCCATTGCAGATTCCCCCTTGTCTGGAATTTCTGTCAATTGTCAAAATACCGCTATATATACTATACTACCAATTTTTACGTCTCATTTCAACATATTTATGCAAATTTTAGATTTATTAATTTTTTCCATTCATCTGGCTCAGACGTTCCTCCACCTGTGCCATCATCTGCTCATATTTCGCAAGTTTTTCTTTCTCTTCCTGCACTTTTGCCTCCGGAGCTTTGCTCAGGAATTTTTCATTGGAGAGCATTCCTCTGGAACGGGAGAGTTCTTTACTCAGACGTTCTTTTTCTTTCTGAAGGCGCTCTTTTTCTTTCTCAAAATCCACCAGATCTTCCAGCGGCAGATATACCACTGCTCCGGGAATTACCACAGAAACAGCATCTTCTCCGATTCCTGTTCTGTCTCTCTGTACATGTATTTCACTGGCTCCTGCCAGAAGGCTGTATGCCCTCTGCATGGTCCGGAACGTATTCTGCAGAGTCTCATCTTCGGTTACAATGTATACATTTGCCTTATTGCCGGGCTTTACATCCATATCCGTTCTGATATTGCGGATTCCCTTTACCAGATCCTTCACATGCTCCACTGCCTCTTCCGCTTCGGGGAACTGCCAGTCTTCCCTGAACTCCGGCCACCGGGACAGCATGATGGTATCTTCTTCCCCCTGCAGCGTGCAGAATATTTCCTCTGTAATAAAGGGCATATAAGGATGAAGCAGTTTCAGCGCCTGAATCAGCACCGTTTTAAGGGTCCACATTGCCACGCCTGCAGATTCCGGATTTTCGTCCTTCTTAAAGGTTCTTGTCTTTGAAATTTCAATATACCAGTCGCAGAATTCATCCCAGATGAAATCATACACCTTCTGCACAGCAATTCCAAGCTCAAATTTATCCATATTTTCTGTCACATCTGCTGCCAGGGTATTTACTCTGGACAAAATCCATCTGTCCTCCGGCTCCAGTTCCGACACAGAAGGCGTTTCCATTTTTCCTACGTCAGGATTCATCATGATAAATCTTGACGCATTCCATATTTTATTTGCAAAGTTCCGGGAAGATTCCACTCTTTCCCAATAAAAACGCATATCATTGCCTGGGGCATTTCCGGTTACCAGAGTCAGCCGCAGCGCGTCAGCACCGTATTTGTCAATTACTTCCAGGGGATCAATGCCGTTTCCGAGAGACTTGCTCATTTTCCTGCCCTGAGAATCACGAATCAGCCCATGGAACAGTACCGTATGGAAGGGTTTTTCTCCCATCTGTTCATAACCGGAAAAAATCATGCGGATAACCCAGAAGAAAATAATATCATATCCCGTTACCAGCACGTCGTTGGGATAGAAATAATCCAGCTCTTCTGTTTTTTCCGGCCAGCCCAGTGTGGAAAAGGGCCACAATGCAGAGGAAAACCAGGTGTCCAGGGTATCTTCATCCTGCGTCATATGGCTGCAGCCGCATTTGGGGCATTTGCCGGGATTTTCTCTGGCAACCACAAGTTCCCCGCAGTCTGCACAGTAGTAAGCCGGAATCCGGTGTCCCCACCAGAGCTGTCTGGAAATACACCAGTCCCGGATATTGTCTGTCCAGTTAAAATATATTTTTTCCATGCGCTCCGGCAAAAGGGTGATCTGGCCTTTTCGTACTGCCTCTGCCGCAGGCTGAATCAGTTCATCCATTTTCACAAACCACTGCTGTTTTACCATGGGCTCCACCGTAGTATTGCAGCGGTCGTGGGTTCCCACATTATGAGAATGGGGTACAACTTTTACCAGAAGCCCCTGTTCTTCCAGTTCCTGCACCATGCATTTTCTGGCTTCATAACGGTCCATGCCTTCATATTTTCCACCGTTTCTGTTGATGGTGGCGTCGTCGTTGAGCACATTAATTTCAGGCAGGTTATGGCGTTTTCCCACCTCAAAGTCGTTGGGGTCGTGGGCCGGCGTAATTTTCACGCATCCTGTTCCGAATTCTTTATCCACATAGTGGTCCGCCACAACGGGAATTTCCCGGCCCACCAGCGGCAGAATCAGTGTTTTGCCGATAATATCCCTGTATCGCTCATCTTCCGGATTTACCGCTACCGCAGTGTCCCCCAGCAATGTTTCCGGCCTGGTGGTGGCAATTTCCACAAACCTTCCTTCTTCTCCCTTTACGGGATAATTAATATGCCAGAAAAACCCGTCCTGTTCCTCATGTTCCACTTCCGCATCTGAAATGGAGGTTTTACATACGGGACACCAGTTTACAATCCTGGAGCCTTTGTAAATCAGGCCTTTTTCATATAATTTGATAAACACTTCCCGCACTGCATGGGAACATCCCTCGTCCATGGTAAAACGTTCTCTGTCCCAGTCTGCAGAAGATCCCATTTTCTTAAGTTGTTTTACAATTCTTCCGCCATATTCTTCTTTCCACTCCCAGACTTTTTCCAGAAATCCTTCCCGGCCCAGGTCCTTTTTGTCAATGCCCTGTGCTTTCAGGGATTCAATCACTTTTACCTCGGTGGAAATGGAAGCATGGTCTGTTCCCGGCTGCCACAGAGCATTGTACCCCTGCATACGCCGGTAACGGATTAAAATATCCTGCATGGTGTTATCCAGGGCGTGGCCCATGTGGAGCTGTCCGGTAATATTAGGCGGAGGCATCACAATCGTAAAAGGTTTTTTGCTCCTGTCCACTTCCGCATGGAAATATTTATTTTCTTCCCATTTCTGATAGAGACGGTCTTCAATAGACTTTGGATCATAGGTTTTGGCTAATTCTTTCTTCATGCTGTTCTCCTTATGGTTTATTTCATTTCCGCCGCAGTGTAATCACTGTTTATATCTTACAGGAACTCCGAAAGAATTTCCTGTAAGATAACAAACGCCCTTTACCACACCGGTAAAGGGCGACTTATCGCGGTACCACCTTTATTTGTACTCTGTATGAAAAGCACATCTTGAAATCCTGTAACGGGGATGGGCCGGGAAAACCTACTGAAACCGATTCCTCGCTTCGTTCAGCTCTCCGGTTCAAAAGCTACCTTCCGCAATGCTTTCCTGAGACAGTCTTCCAGCTTATAAACTGCCCTCTCTGACAGGGGTGTTTTGCGTACTCCTCTTTCTCACAACCTTTGCATTCATATGATGTTCTGTCCATTGTAAAAGCTGGCGTCCAAATTGTCAAGAGCTGTACTGAAATTTTTTACAAATCATGCAGATGTTCATGTTCCGTCAGCCGGTCGTGGGTATGCTCATGGAGCCCGGAGCCGCCGGTATGGACATGGGTATGGGTATGTCTGTGGGTATGCTCATGGCTATGCGCAAGTGTTCCATGCAGATGTTCATGGGTATGGGTATGTTCATGCTCATGGGTGTGCTGCAGGGCAATGGAATCCCGGATGGTCAGAACCGTACTGGCAATCATCAGCGCCATTGCTCCCCAGAACCGCATACCTGGTTTTTCCCCTGGAAGCGCCATGCCAAGCGCCGCTCCCAGAAAAGGTGCTATGGAATAATAAGCGCTGGTCTTTGCGGCTCCCAGATTTTTCTGGGCTGTTATGTAAAGTTTAATGCTCAGTCCGTAGGATATAAATCCCAACAGCAGGATGGCGCAGATCCAAGGCAGCTTCGGCATATTTTCGCCCAGAATCAATGCCAGGACAAAACTGCCCAGCCCGGAAAAGCAGCCTTTTATCACCACAATCTCCGTAGAACTTTTGTTGCTTATCATTCTGGTACAGTTGTTTTCAAATCCCCAGCAGACACAGGCTCCAAGAACCAGCAGAGAACCTGTATTCCAGGTAAATGCTCCATCTCCTTCAAAGCTGAGAATCATGCTGGCCGCGGTCACCATCAGAATGGACAGCCACAGTTTTGCGGATATGACTTCATGGAACAAAGCCAGCGCTATCACTGAAGTAGTTACGATTTCAAAATTATTCAGCAGAGATACATTAGCGGGACTGGTTCTGGCAATGCCCGCCATTAACAGTATGGGTGCGGCAATGTCCAGCAGCACCATGGCAATGGTCCAGGGCAGTTCTTTTCCGGTCAGGGGTTCCTGCCTGTCTGGTCTTCCCAAAAGCCGCTCTGCTTTTCCATACAGAGCCAGTCCAACGCCCGCACCAAAGTACAGAAACGCCGCCATCATAACTTCTCCCGCATGGTTTAAAAGCAATCTGGAAAGAGGGATATTTACGGCATACAGAGCGGCTGCTGCAAGGGCGCAGAGTGTTGCGGTTTTTTTCACGTTGTCACCTCATTTTCAGACCAATATTTTTATAATACTGTCATAGACAAAGTTCCTGGCCTTCTCACGGTCCACATCCGCAAACAGTTCCTCATGGGTCAGATAAAAAGCATAGGACACAAACTGGGAAAGAATGGCGCTCCATACCCGGAACCCGTCCCGTTCCCGCACAAGCCCTTTGTCCGCGGCCAGTTCCAGCATTTTCCCGGTCATGTCCATGGCTGCGCCGCAGTCTTCCTTTCGCTTCACCAGCTCCTTCATAATACCGCTGCCGCTTATGGTATCATCCCTTAAAATTCTTTCCAGCAGGGCAAACCCGCCATATTTCCTGTGGGTCGCCTCCAGCATATCCATCCCCTGAAAAATAATTTCCTGGAAGCTCTGCCCATTTTCAATTAATTCCATGATAACAGCAACATGTTTTTCCGCCTCATACTGAATGGCGCCTACAATCATCTCCTCCTTTGTAGCAAAGTATTCGTAAGCGGTACCTTTTCCGATTCCGGCTTTCGCTGTGATTTCTGATACCTTTAAGGTACTCAGCTCCCGCCCGGAAGCAAACAGGTCCAGCACCGCTTCGTACATTGCCTTTACCTTTGGCGGATACAGTTTTTCTTCTTCCATGATACTCTTCCTCTATATTTCTTCCTCTACCATACTTTTCCTGCTGTAGAACAAATCATAGATGCAGGGCACTACCACCAGCGTCATTACCGTTCCATAAATCATCCCTCCGATGGTCACCACCGCCATGGGCCTGGACATATCGGAACCCATATCATTTCCAAAAGCAGTGGTAGACATGGCCAGTATAGTGGTCATGGCTGTCATCAGAATGGGCCGCAGACGGGTCTTTCCGGCAGTTATAATGGCCTCCCGCTTCTCTGTTCCCTCTTTTCGAAGCTGATTGATATATTCTACCATAACAATACCATTATTTACAATAATTCCTACCAGCATAATAAACCCAATCATGGAAATTATACTGATTTCACTGCCGGTAAAAAACAGGGCAAGAAATCCGCCGGTCAGGGCAAGAGGTATGGTAAACAGGATGATAAAGGGCGCTTTCAGAGACTGGAACTGTGCCACCATAATCAAATAGATAAATGCAATGGCCAGCACCAGCATCAGCATCAGCTGTTCCATGGCTTCATTGATGCTCTCATCTTCTCCGGTCATTTTCATGGAATATCCTTCCGGCAGTTTATAATCCGCAATGGCCCTGTTCACTTCTTCTCCCACCAGTCCCACATTGTAACCTTCTCCGATTCCGGCGTTTACCGTTACATACCGCTCCTGTCCGTCACGGCTGATGGACGCCATACTTTCCATTTCCTCAAATTCCGCCACTTCAGAAAGGGAAATCTCAGATTTTTCCCCATTCTCTTTATCCGTATAAGTAAAGGTAATCTGTTTCAGAGATTCTCTGGAAGCGTCACTCTGCTCCACACTCTTCAGGAACACGTCATAATCTTTAATATCTGTGGAGATTGTCGCATCAGAAGTTTCCGTTTCCATATGTTCCTGGATCAGCTGATAAACCTGAGCCACTGTCATACCGTACTTTGCGGCTTTTTCCTTATTTACAGTAATCCGCAGTTCCTTTTCCGACTCCTCCCCGCCGTCTGATACATCCACCGTTCCTTCTACTTCTGACACAATCTCAGATACATCTTTGGCAATTTTCTGCAGTTTATCCAGATCCCGGCCTTTAATCTGCAGTGACAGTCCGGTTCCGGCCAGGGCTCCCATATCCATATTGGAACTGCTGATGCTGATTTCCCCGTCCATATCCTGAGTCATCTCTGTAATCTGTTTTGCAATTTCATCGTTGGTCAGTTTTTTGTCCTCTTTTAAAATGATATAGAGCGTCACAGTATTGCTGTTTCCACTGCCTCCCATCATGCTGGAAGCAATTCCGCCGCCTCCTGCCATGGCGCCTATGGATTCCACATCTTCAATGGTCTGAATCTGTTCCGTTACATCATCGGCAAGTTTACATGCCTTTTCAAAATCTGCCCCTTCCGGCGGCGTAACGGATACCGACATCTGAGTGCTTTCCATATCCGGCATAAATGCAGTTCCTTTTGAAGCCGCTGCTCTGGCGCTGATTACCAGCAAAGCCACCATCCCCAGCAGAACCAGCAGTTTCAGACGGAGCATTTTTTCCAGCAGGACGCCATATACTTCCTGGAACCGCTCAAACCAGGGATGTGTTGTCTCCTTTGTCTTTTTCAGCATTTTTGCTCCCATCATGGGTACAAAGGTAAGCGCAATAATCAGGCTGGCCAGCAGGGAATAGGCAATGGTGAGCCCCATGTCCACAAAAAGCTGCCTTGTGATTCCTTCCGTAAATACAATGGGCGCAAACACACACACCGTTGTCAGAGTGGAAGCGGTAATGGCGCCGCTCACCTGTTTTGCTCCTTCCACCGCTGCCTTTCGGGCAGACAGTCCCTCATTTCTCATACGGTAAATATTTTCAATCACCACAATGGAATTATCCACCAGCATACCAATGCCCAGCGCCAGTCCCGACAGAGAAATCAAATTCAGGGTAACGCCGCTGAAATACATGAGCACCACCGCAAACACCACGGAAATCGGTATGGATACCGCAATAACCAGCGTGGGCCTGATATCCTTCAGAAACAGCAGCAGAATCAGAATGGCAAGACCTGCACCGAAAATCATGTTGTTCAATACGGAATCCACAATCATGTCAATGTAAATCCCCTGGTCCATCAGCACAGATACTTCCAGATTTTCATTATTTTTCTTCATGCTTTCAAATTTATCATAAATCCGTTTTGTCACATCTCCGGTGGAGTATCCGGTCTGTTTTTCCACGGAAAGCATAACGCCGGGCCTTCCGTTTAATCTGGCATAGGAATCGGCAGAATTATCCACCACCGCAATGTCGGCCACGTCTGACATGTGGATCACATCCACACCGTCCATGCCCAGGTCCATGAGCACCATGTCCTTCAGGGCGTCCACGCTGTCCACCGCGTCTCCCACACGCACCATGTAACGCTCTCCCTCATCGGTAATATAACCGGCCGGCATGGAAAAATTCTGGGCCGTCAGAATCCCCGTCAATGTTTCCATGGTCAGAATATTGTTCAGGTTTGCAGAATCATAGGCTTCCTTTTTTGTTTCCTCAAAGGACTCTTTGGATTCTTTCAGCTTTTCCTCACCGCTGGCAAGCTGCGCAGAAGCACTTCCCATTTCCACGGAACCTGTAATCTGGCTCTGATTCAACGTAGCCAGTGTATCGTTAATGGTGGTTTTTCCTTCGGCCACACTTTGAAGCCCTGTCTCAATAGCTGCAATTCCGCCGTTGATCTGAATCAGCCCCTGCTCCGCCTGGGTGATGGTCTCAGATATATAAGATACCAGCTGTTTATCAGAAGCATTTTCTTTTAAGGTACTGCCCTCCTGGGAAGCCAGTTCCGATTTAATGGCCGAAAGGCCGCTTTCCACCTGAGCAAGCTGTTCCTGTAACTGCTCCTGCTGAGCCTGAAGCTGGCCAAGGCCTGCCTGTAACTGCTCCTGCTGAGCCTGGAGCTGGTCAATCTGTTCCTGTAACTGGGCTGCCTGCGCCTGAAGTTGCTGCACCTGTTCCTGCATCTGGGCTGCCTGCGCCTGTTCCAGAGCCTGCTGTATCTGAGCCAGGCCTGCCTGCGCCTGTTCCAGACCGGACTGCAGCTGTCCCTGCTGTGTTTCAAGTGTTTCCTTCTGTTTCTGCAGTTCTTCCAGTCCCTCTGTGAGCTTTTTCTTACCTTCTATCAGAGAATTTACCTGCTTTTGCAGCTCTTTTAAAGACTTTATGCCCTTTTCCGTGTCAGATTTTGTCTCCCGCAGTTCCGCCAGCTTCGTGTTCAAATCTGCTTCTGTCTGGAACAGCTCGATTTTCTTATCATTTAACTGGTTCTGGGCATCACTGAGCTGACCTGCCATCTCGGCCTGCCCGCTGCTCAGTTTATTTTTCCCGCTGCTGATTTCATCCTCTGCCGAATCCATCTTTTCTTCCGCATCGGAAAATTTCGCATCCAGCGAGGCAGTGATTTTCTCATTGACAGCGTCAATCTTTTTCTGGCTTAACGTAACCTGGACGGATTCCTGAATCAGTCCCGTTCCGGTCACGGAAGCCACACCTTCCACACTCTCCAGTTCCGGTATCAGTTCTTTCTCCGTATAATCGCTGATCGCAAGGCTGTCCATGCCTTCCACTTCCATGGCCGCAATCATAATGGGCATCATGTCGGGATTCAGCTTCATAATAATGGGATTGCCCACCGTCTCCGGCCAGTATCCGCTAATCTGATCCAGACTCTCCCGCATTTCCACGGTAATGGAATCCATATTGGCTGTCTGCTCAAATTCCAGAACAACCATGGACATGTTGTTGGCAGAATTTGAACTGATATTCTTAATATTGGAGGTGCTGGCCATCGCCGCTTCTATGGGCTGAGTCAACGCGCTCTCCACCTGTTCCGGGCTGGCTCCCGGATATGTAGTAATCACAATCGCATAGGGAAGGTTGATGCTGGGCAGCAGATCCGTACTCATTTTGCTTAAGGATACCACTCCCAGAATGATAACCAGTACAATCCCCACAATTACAGTATAAGGTTTTTTCACACTGAACCTTGAAAACATATGTTTGTCCTCCCATCCTGTCATTTTCCGACCGACCAGTCAGTTTCATGTTAATTATAATCATAAGTCTTACAAAATTCAATAAAAAAAGTATTAAATTTGCGTCAGCTCTTCTGCACAGGAACAAATGCTTTTTTTAGACAATCCATCTTCATTGTCTATTGATTCTGAAAGATTCCTTTTGTATTATTTTCCTGTAAATAATTGCAGGCGTGCTTTTCACAGATGAAAAGAAGCCACAGAGGGTATACGATTCATGAGGAGGAGAAAACATGAAAAAACTGATGCAGAAACTGGTATGTTTCACAATAATTCTGGCGCTGATGCCGGCGCTCACCGTGCGGGCGGCTTCCCCGGAAGCAAAAGAAATCAAATTCACCAACGCATGTGACATGGCAGGTTACATCTATGCCGGCTACTATCACTGTTCTACCGCAGTAAACCCGGATTTTAACGGGCCTATCCACATTGTAAAGGCAGAACTTCACAACAACAACCGGACCACACCGGTATATCTGGTGGGTATTTCCGGAACGGAACTGATTTTCAACCAGCCTACCAACATTATCACAGATCTTCGATGCGGATTTGAAAAAGACAATGTATATCTGCGGGAAATTGTCAATGTTATCTGCGACAATGTTCCGATTGGTTCCAACCTGATTATCACCGGCCACAGCCTCGGCGGTATGGAAGCGCAGCAGGTATCCGGAAATCTCAGGTTAAAATTAAGATATAATATTATGAATGTAATTTCCTTCGGTTCCCCGTTAATCACACCGGACGAACGGGAAGGCACTCTGCGCCGCCTGGGCGACAAGGCAGACATTGTTCCTTACATGAGCATTAATTCCATTAACCGTCCGGTTCAGCAGATACTGGGACTGGAGCAGGAAGACGGCGGTTACGGCGACGATTTTGCCGCTGCTCATATGAAGAGTTATCTGCGGGAAGACGTCTGGGGCGATTACGACGTACTGGGCTTTAAGGGCGGCAATGCCACAATTACATTTTCTGAGCAGGTAAAAGGATATGGAGCTTACATTATCCCGTTTCTTAAAGATCTGCCCGTTATAGATTTAAGCCCATGGAGCTGAGCCAATAAATAATAAATATATATAACATACAGAAACCACAGAATTTTTGAAAAATTCTGTGGTTTCTGCCATTCCCGCAAACAACCTGCTGTTTCGGTATAAAAACCGGATTTTCGGAAATGCTATTCCATACCATTGCCCTGCTGTTCTGAAAAAAATACATAATTTTCCATTCTGTTTTTATTTTTGTACACATAAAGCAGTTGAAAAAAAAAAAAAACATGTTACATTAGTAATCAGAAAGATTTTGAAAAATTTTAAGGAGGATTTATGCTATGGGCAAAAATATGCAAGGTTTCGGCACAATGATCGGCAAACTGAAAAAAAGTCCAAAAAGAATCGTATTTACAGAGGGCAGCGACCCCCGTATTCTGGAAGCAGCTTCCCGTCTGCTTGCTTCTTATTTCCTGACTCCCCTGCTGGTAGGCAACAAGCAGGAAGTGGAAGATGCCGCAGAAGAATTCGGATACAACATCCGCGGAGCTGAAATCATTGATCCGGAAACCTTTGAGAGTATGAATGAAATGGCAGAAACCCTGTGTGAACTGAGAAAAAGCAAAAACCTGCAGATGGAAGAAGCTCTCAAAATCCTGAAACAGGGTAATTATTTTGGAACCATGCTGGTAAAAATGGGGTATGCTGACTGTCTGCTGGGAGGGGCAACCTATACCACTGCCGACACAGTTCGTCCCGCCCTTCAGTTAATCAAAACCAGACCCGGACATAACATCGTATCTTCCTGTTTTATTTTAGTACGTCCTTCCGCAACCGGTGAAAATGAAGTGCTGGCCATGGCTGACTGCTCCATCAACATCAGACCCACAGAAGACGAACTGGTAGACATCGCCATCGGCGCCGCAGACTGCGGCCAGCTCTTTGGTATTGATCCGAAAATTGCTTTCCTGAGTTACTCCACTCTGGGTTCCGGAAAGGGAGAAGACGTGGATAAAATGCGTAACGCAGCCCTTAAGACAAAAGCCAGACGGCCGGAACTTCCAATTTCCGGAGAAATACAGTTCGACGCCGCTGTTTCCCCCCGCGTGGCCCGTACCAAATGCCCGAATGATGAAATTGCAGGCCATGCAAACGTATTTATTTTCCCGGATATCAATGCCGGCAACATCGGTTACAAAATTGCACAGCGTATGGGTAACTTTGAAGCCTACGGCCCAATCCTGCTGGGACTGAAATCTCCTATCAACGATTTGTCCAGAGGATGTACCGCAGACGAAGTATATTCCATGGCGATTATCACCGCCGCACTGGTGGATGAAGTGGCACCGCGGTAAAAGATAAAAGCGCTGTTGATAACAAAAGAGAATGCGCTATGCGCATTCTCCGCGCGCGAGCGGATTGCGTAGCAATAAACATCACTCCCGCGAGCTGCGCATAATTATTTTTTCTTATAGGAAAGACACTGTCACGCTTTAGCGTGACAGTGTCTT
>OFHA01000119.1_pt1 | contig 70040 bp, 63 predicted proteins | sample 1521891 | NCBI WGS metagenome assembly OFHA01 (sample SAMEA3504089, study PRJEB24116) | mouse gut metagenome | biome: mouse gut; feature: mouse-associated habitat; material: faeces | place: Denmark | collected 2011
ATAAATACTGGCTTTCTAAACTTAATTATGAATTGAACTTTACGGATTCAGGTTAAGATAATAGGTTCTTTGCTTTGTCAGACATCCGGATTTTGTCACAGCATTTCACAGTATCAAACTGCTTCTCTGCACATTCCCTGCATAATAATATATGTGATGTTAAGCAGGGATTCCTGAAAAGTAGAATGTAAGACTTTAAGCCAGCAGACAAATGTCTGGGGATAGAGTGTCCTGCTTATTGAGTTTAAGACTAATTTTATCATAGCATACTTGACAGAAATTTGCAAGAGAAAAAAATTCTGTGTTCATTTCTTGTCTCTTCCCAATTTGTTCTTTTCGCTGTATAATTAATGCCATGCACAAAGACCACTTTCTTTTGCACTTTTCAGGGTACAAGCTTATTGTACTGCGGAAGCGCCTGGTGCATTGTTTTACTCCCTTTGCGGAATTGTGTACCTATTGAAAATGAGGAAATAAATATGTATTGTGAGTGGCTGGCATATATTATATACTCCATTATAAAAGCGGGATTTTTTTAAAAGAGAGATAAAATTGCCAATGTCAAAAAAGAAATGCGGCTATGGGAAGAAAGAGAAGCGCAGATGCAGAATATTGTTAAAAATCGAGATTGGAAAATTTGTGCCGCGCTTATGCAGAGGTACATCCAGATACGGTTCAAGTTTGATGGCTGCCTGTGTCCTTGTGGTTGGAGGCAGCGGGCTGGGGCTTTGCAGCCGGGATGGAGACAGTGTAACTAACTGTAATAAGTTACATAGAAGGAGGATTATTTATGAGTGTGATTAAAATCGAGAACCTTGTCCGCGACTATGGAGGCGGGAAAGGTGTCTTTGATGTGTCTTTTCATGTGGATCAAGGGGAGGCTTTCGGGTTTTTGGGTCCCAATGGAGCAGGAAAGACCACAACTATACGACATTTGATGGGATTTCTCAAGCCGAAATCTGGAAAATGTACCATTGACGGCCTGGATTGCTGGAAGGAAAGGGAGAAAGTGCAGGCAAGGCTTGGGTATATTCCCGGTGAGATCAGCTTTTTTGATGATATGTCGGGAAGGGAATTTTTAAAATTTATCGCAGAATACCGTAAAATCGGTTCAGAGAGCCGTAAGGACGAGCTGCTGGAGCGTTTTGAATTAGACCCCGGAAGCAGGATAAAAAAGATGAGCAAAGGGATGAAGCAAAAGCTTGGAATTGTTGCTGCTTTTATGCATGACCCTGATATCATTATTCTTGACGAGCCCACCAGCGGACTTGATCCGCTGATGCAGAGCAGGTTTGTCAGTCTGGTTGCGGAGGAAAAGGAAAAAGGCAAAACGGTTTTAATGTCCAGCCATATGTTTGAGGAAGTGGAACGGACCTGCGACCGGATCGGCATTATTCGCAAGGGTAGGATGATAGCGGTTGACTCTGCCGCAGCACTGCGTGAACGACATACCCGCAGTTACAGAGTTACGCTGGAAAATTCGGAAGCTGCCGAGGCCTTTGCCGCAGATTTTGGCGGCATATGCAGTGGGAGAGAAGTGACGGTAACTACAAAGCAGAGCCTGGAGGAAATTTTTATGAATTATTATGGAGGTGAGGCGAATGATTAATCTGGCGCTATATAAACGTGAAATGAAAGGAAGTGTAAAGCTGTTACTTATTTTTGGCGCAATTCTTACCATGTATGTCTCTGTTATCATCACCATGTATGACCCTCAAATGATGAAAACATTGGACAGCTTTGCAGAAGTTATGCCAGAATTGATGGCGTCCGTGGGCATGAAAACAAATGCTGCGGATCTTTTGGGGTTTATGGTGTCTTATCTCTATGGATTTATACTGCTGATTTTTCCCATGCTGTTCTGCATACTGCGCGGAAATGCCCTGATTGCAAAGTATGTGGATAGAGGCTCTATGGCGTTGCTGGCGGCGGCGCCTGTGAAACGGCGTACCATTGCCTTTACACAGATGGGGGTGCTTGTAAGTGGAATTCTGCTGTTGGTTTTTTACTGCACGGTGCTGGAGGTAATCTGTGCAGGAAGCGCTTTTCCGGGACAGCTGGATATGACAGAGCTTTTTGCACTGAACGGTGGACTGCTTTGCCTGCATCTGTTTATCGGAGGCATATGTTTTCTTTCTTCCTGCGTCTTTTCCGATACAAAGTACAGTGTTGCGTTGGGAGCAGGCATTCCGGCCTTTATGTATGTGCTGCAGATGCTTGCAAATGTAGGCGCAGATGCGGAAAAAGCGAAGTATTTCACGTTTTTTACCTTGTTTCACCCGGAGGGGTTTGCTGCAGGTGAAAGCAGTGCAGTAGTGGGCGCCATTATACTTTTGGCGGGCGGTGTTGTAATGTATGTACTGGGAATTCTATTGTTTGAGAGAAAAGATCTATACATCTGAACAAAAGTGTTTCTTTTTATCTGTTTTATGATACGATTGCTGTAAGATGTATTTAGTGGAAGATTGGGCAATTGTTTTTCCTGATCCTGGGAAGATAATACTGCCATCCTGCAGCCCGTCCGATCGTTTTTTGTGGCGGCGCTGCACCATACAGGAGAGTACAATTATCGGCCGATATAATTGTCCTGTGCGTTATACTGAAAAAATATGCCCTCCATCAAAGCTTCTTTTCGACGGGCAGGAAACTGTTCCAGGAACCGGGCCCGTGAGGACGAAATAATTATCAGTGATGGGGAAAATATAAGGGGACTTCCTTAGGATCAGTTGGAGGGGATGGCGGGGGTCCTGGGCTTACGAAAGCGGCCTGCGAAGAGGGTAGAGCTGTTTTTGCACACAGAGTATGGAGGGGAAGAACAATGGGAATTTATTTAAATCCGGAGAACGACGGCTTTTGGGAGTCGATTCGTTCCGAAATATATGTTGATAAAACTGGCTTGATCGCAGTTACGAACAAGTATATCAACACAGAACAAAAGTATATCTGTGTCAGCAGGCCCAGGAGGTTTGGAAAGTCTATGGCATTGAAAATGCTTGCGGCTTATTACAGCTGTGGCTGTGATTCCAGAGAGCTGTTTGCAGGTCGCAAAATAGAAAAACAAGGGACATTTCAGGAACATTTGAACCAATATGATGTCATATTTCTGAATATGCAGCAGTTTTTGATTGAGGCAAAAAAAGGGGAAGTAACGGAGTATCTGGAGCAGGAGGTTCTGGAAGAGGTTCTGGAGAAGTACGGAGACGCCGTCAACAGGCATGATGTTGGCCTTGCGGCAGCGCTGCGGAAAATCTATGCAAAAACAAAGAAGAAGTTTATCTTTCTGATTGATGAGTGGGACTGTGTGATGCGGGAAAGGCAGACCAGTGAGGGACTGCAGAGGCAATATCTGGATTTTCTGAGGAATCTCTTAAAGGATCAGGTCTATGTAGCTCTGGCTTACATGACGGGGATTCTGCCTGTGAAAAAGTATGGGCAGCACTCAGCGCTGAATATGTTTCGGGAATATTCCATGACAAATCAGAAAATATTTGAGGAGTTCACCGGTTTTACAGAAGACGAGGTAAAAGAGCTTTGCGGACGCTATCAGATGGACTATACGGAAGCGGGCAGTTGGTATGACGGATATACTTTTAAAAAGTATAAGCATGTATATAATCCCAAATCAGTGGTGGAGGCAATGAGCAGCCAGGAGTTTTCAAATTACTGGACATCTACGGAGACTTACGAGGCGCTGAAGCTCTATATGGACATGGATTTTGACGGGCTGCGTGGCGATATTGTGCGGATGATGGGGGGCGGCCGGGTCAGGGTCAATACCCGAAGTTTTCAGAATGACATGCGGAATTTAAAGACGAAGGATGATGTGCTTACGCTCTTGATTCATCTGGGATACCTGGCCTATGCCCCGGAGACGGAGAAGACTTTTATCCCCAACAAAGAGATAGCGGGGGAATTTGAAAATGCCATGAGCGTCAGCGGCTGGCCGGAGGTTATGAGGGTTTTAAAGGAATCGGAAAAACTTTTGGAAGATACATTAAAAGGTGATGAAGAGAGTGTAGCCAGAGGACTTGACAGGGCTCACACGGAGGTGGCGTCCATACTGACTTACAATGATGAGAATTCTCTAAGCTGTGCGGTGGGGCTGGCCTATTACAGTGCGCGCAGGGATTACAGGCTGATACGGGAGCTTCCTGCGGGAAAAGGCTTTGCGGACATTGTGTTTTTGCCCCTGCCTCATACAAAGAAGCCGGCCCTGGTGGTGGAATTGAAGTATGACAGAACGGCGGATACTGCCCTGGAGCAGATGAAGGAGAGGAACTATGCCCAGGCATTGGAAGGCTATGGGGGTGAGGTGCTGCTGGTGGGAATTAACTATGAGAAAGACCACAAAAATAAACCTCACAGTTGCGTGATAGAGAGAGTGGTTAAGAGCTGATCTTTAAAGGTCAAAGGGAGCCATACTGGGGAATGACTGGGAGAAGTGTGAGGGGACTTTCCCAGATTTGCCATTTGGGCAGGGAAGCATACCGCTTGGGCGGGAGATATTGCTTTCGTGGGGGCTTCTGGTACAATGGGTGCAGGTCACAGGAAACACAGTTTCTTGGGAATGGACCAAAGATAATGGATACAATGTGTTCGGCGCTGCCTGCCTGTGGGAAATCAATGGAAAGTGCTGTCAGCTTGTATCTGCTGTCTGGAGGGACTTCCCTATGCCAGAAGGAGAAAAGTATGGTTATATTGCCGATACCCAAAAAGATGGAAGAAAGAAACGGGCAGCAGCTGCTGGAGAAGGAAAACATGATTGTGATGGATGCATCCTGTCCCCAGGGAGCGGATGTCTATGCCAGGCTGCTGCAGGAGGAGATCAGGACTTGGGCGGGAATGTCCCTGGGAAGGGGGCGGGGGACTTTCCGCAGGGGGGATATTCTGCTGAAGGTGAATGAAGCTCTGGGTGGGCAGCGCTACACCCTGGAGACCGGAGAAGAGGGTGCTGTTCTGTGCGGGGGCAGTCTGGAGGCCCTGGGGTACGCTGTCCAGACTTTGCGCCAGGTGGTACGCCAGAGCGGAGGACTGCTGCCTGGGATTTCCGTGGACGATGAGCCGGATATTCAAAACAGAGGCTTTTTCTTTGACATTACCAGAGGACGGATTCTGTCACTTGAGAGTCTGAAATGGCTGGCAGACATTATGGCATTCTATAAGATGAATCAGCTGCAGCTGTATGTGGAACATACCTATCTGTTTCGAGATCTGACGGAAGTCTGGCGGGATGACACTCCTCTGACTGCGGAAGAGATCCTGGAACTGGACCAGTACTGTCATGACAGGGGGATAGAGCTGGTGCCCTCTCTGGCCACGTTCGGCCACCTGTGCAAGCTCCTGAGCACCAAAACTTTTGAGCCCATGTGTGAGCTGCCCGAGAGCACCAAAGGCACTTTTTCCTTCCGGGACCGTATGGACCATCACACGGTGAATGTGTCCAATCCGGATTCCCTTCCCATGATCAAGGGGCTTATAGGGGAATACATGCAGCTGTTCCGATCCAATAAGTTCAATATCTGTGCGGATGAGACTTTTGACTTGGGAAAGGGCTGCAGCAGTGCCCTGGCTGCGGAAAAGGGAACCGGCAGTCTGTACATGGATTACATTTTGGAGCTCTTCGATTTCCTGATAGAACATGGACGGGTGCCCATGTTCTGGGGGGACATTATCGCTCAGTATCCGGAGAAATACGCCCAGATCCCGGAGCAGGTGGTTTGCCTGACCTGGGGCTACAGCGCCACTCAGTCGGACAGGGAGGCCCGGATACTCCACGGTGCAGGAGCGGTACAGTTTCTCTGCCCCGGGGCCTGCGGGTGGAATACCTGGGTAAACGCCCTGGAGAGCAGCTACAAAAATATCCGCAGGATGTGCGGCTATGGAAGACAGTACGGCGCAGTGGGTATACTGAACACGGAATGGGGGGATTTCGGCCACATCAATCAGCCTGTGTTCAGCATTCCAGGCATGATATACGGGGCCGTGTGTTCCTGGGGAGAGAAATATCCGGACTATCATGAGCTGAATCGTCAAATCTCTGTCCTGGAATTCGGGGATACATCCGGCAGGCTGCTTGACTTTTTAGGCCGTGTGAATGGTCGGACTGTGTTTTCCTGGAATCATGTAGTCAGAATAAAAGAGGGCGTGGAGAAAAATCTGGATCAGGAGAAGCTGCGGGAGATCTTTTGGGAGGAGGACATGACGAAAGTTCCTGGCCTGAGGCAGTCCATCCAGGATATGAAGCGAGAACTGTGTGTTATCAGCCGCAGCATGGACAGCAGGTACAGATGGGTGGCAGAGTGCGTGCAGATGTCCCTGGCAGCCGTGGGGGTATGGAATGAAGTGGGGCTGCGCCTGCACTGTCTGCAGAAGGGAGAGCGGCCGGAGGATGGCATGAGCCTGGCGTCGGATCTGGAGAGGTGTCTGTGCTTCTTTCAGGAACTCTGGCGCAGCACAGGAAAGGAGGCAGATCTGGGACGGGTCTCGGATGTGTTCTGCTGGTATGCGGATGTGCTGAGGAAAATGTAAAATACAGTGGGGGACAGCGCAGCTGTCCCTCTTTTCGGCAGGAATATATGCGGAGTTTTGATAAAGCTCCCAGGGGGCTGTCCTAAAGGAAATGTTGTAATTTGCCATGTACCTTTAAATTCTCCCGAAGTCAGATATTTTGAGAAAGAGCAGTTGCAGTAAATTCAAGGGGGTGGTAAAATAATACATAAGATAAATAAAACCAGACAAGGGAGGGACAAGACAATGAATACAATCTTTAAAAGGCTGGCCGCTGTGCTTTTATGTATTATGTTGCTGACAGGATGTGAATTCAATCGTACAGTGAGTCTGACTTATAATGTCACCACAGGGGATTCAATCAAGGTGACGCTGGATTCATCGGAAGGACATGGCCTTAAAAATTCAGGAGATGGATTTGAGGTGAATAATGGAGAGAAGATCATCCTGCAGGGATTCTTTGTGGACCAGTCAATGTATGAGGGGTATGTTGAGGCTGTTTCTTCGCAGCAGGAAGCGGTTATCCGCCAGGAGACGGACAGGGAAGAAATGCATGTGATTTCCTATACCTATGAGGGGCAGGCTGGAACAGAACAGAACTATATTGTCTGGATAGAAGGCAGCAGCACAGGGGTGGTTATCGGCAGCCTGGCGGAGGTTTCAGAGGCAGATGAGGCTTTTGGGAGGCTTGTATTTTCCAAGGAATAGGAGAATACCAAAGAGAAAGGGTTCAGGAGGAGTATCACCTGCAGAGGACAGTTTGAAGAGAAAGGAAGAGCCCAGGGAGCCTATGTTCCCTGGGTTCTTTTGAATGATTTTTTCTGAAAATATTCTGTTCTCCTGCCGGAGGGGCTGTCAGCCCTTCAGCCGGAATTTTGCCACCAGGTTCTTGAGCATTTCGGCCTGGCCGGAGAGCTCTTCACTGGCTGCCGCGCTGGTCTCAGAAGTGGCGGCGTTGGACTGGATAACCACGGAGATCTGCTCTATACCCTGAGTGATCTCTGACACATCGGCGGCCTGTTTGGTGGTATGTTCTGCGATATCCCCAATCAATGTGTTCATCTCATCTGCCTGGGCGACAACGGCCATCATGGACTCTGCCGTATCCTGGGCTGCACGGACACCTTCTGCCATGGAATCCACGGTCTGGCCCAGCAGTTCCGTGGTCTCCTGGGCTGCTTCGGAAGATTTTCCAGCCAGTGTGCGGACTTCATCTGCCACCACGGCAAATCCCTTGCCGGCTTCTCCTACCCGGGCAGCTTCCACAGCGGCGTTCAGAGCCAGGATGTTGGTCTGGAAGGCAATGTCTTCAATGGTTTTTACGATCTTGTGGATCTCTGTGGACTTCTCGCTGATCTTTTCAATCACCACCGTCATATTCTTCATCTTGTCATTGCTGTTCAGAAGTTCATTTTTTACATTCTGGGAGATGTTGCTGGCATCCTGGGCATTTTGTGCGGTAACGCGGGCCAGGCCGGACACGGAGTTGATATGTTGCGCCAGTGTTTCCACAGAAGATGCCTGCTCCGTGGAACCCTGGGAAAGAGACATGGCTCCATCGGAAACCTGTTCTGCACCAAGGGCCACTTCCCTGGAGGCGTCGCGAATCTGCCTCATAGCATGGTTGAGGGAGTAGGAAATCTCGTCCAGAGAGTTTTTGATTTTCTCAAATTCACCAGTATAGTCGTTTTCCAGCGTGAAAGTCAGATTTCCTCCCGCAATCTCGTGGAGTTTTTCTGCGATCTCATTGATATATTTTATGTATTCGCGCAGCCGAACTGTAACCCGGTTAAAATTGTTAGCCAATATACCCAGTTCATCTCTGGAGCGGTATTGAATGGACTGGTTCAGGTCGCCCTCCGCAATTCGAGTGGCAGCCAGGCTCAGCTCCTTTACAGGAACACCGATAATGCGCTTTACCAGGAAGATAACCAGCAGGATCAGGAAGAGAATCATCACACAGGTTACGATTACCAGAGTTTCTGTCAGTTCCCGGATTTCGCTCAGAACTTCCTGCCGGGATACATAGGCCACAGCCACCCAGTTGCAGCCAGGCACTCGTTCCACCTGAATGTAGGTGCCGTCGTGAAGGGACAGTCCGGTTGTACCGTTTCTTATCTGATTCAAGGCGAAGGAGTACATACTTCCCACCAGTTCGTCAAGATGTTTTCCTGTCAACGTCCGGTTCTGGTGGCCGATGACAATATTGGTATTGGCGTCTACCAGGAAGACTCCGCCGGTTTCTTCTACTCTGACAGGGCTGACAATGTCGGAGATGGCATCCAGGTAAATGTCTGCAGCCACCACGCCACGAACATAGTCTCCGCTGCCCTTCAGTATGCCGGACGCTCCTACAACATATGACTGGCTGTCCTCATCAAAATATACGTCTCCAAGGGTGATCTCTTCCGATTGAATACCGCTCTTGTACCAGGTTCTATCCGTAAGAACGTAATCATCACCCGGCTTATACGTGGCGTGGTACAGGGAACCGTCCTTGAGTCCTACAAAGATACCTGCGGGGCAGGCACTTCCAGGGTTTACAGTGTGCAGAATATAATTTTTCAGGGTGGAGATATCCATATCCTGATATTCTATGGTTTCTTTCTGTGCCTGTATTCTGGCCAGGATCCCGTTCAGCCATCCACTGACTTCCTGGAGTGTTCCCTCCGTGGTGGTCTGGAGCATTTCCTCACTTTTGTTCAACAGAGCCTGCGACATCTTGGAATACACCATCAAAAGCAATGCCGATACTGCAATGGTCACACACAGGACAATGGCCAGGGCAAGTTTTGCGGAAATCCCAATGCCCTTGCGTATGGCGGTGCTGGAGTCTGTTGTCTGTAACTGGTCTGATTTCATATATTTACCCCCTATCACAAAGTAATTCATATTTTTCCTGTAGAAATGGAAAGTGGATACTTTTAATAAAATTATAATAGATGTGAGGAAGGAATACAAGTTTTTTCTTTGTTTATTTTGAATAATATCTTAGAAATCTATAATTGTTTTTTGGCAGAAATGTCCGGACTGGAAAGGGGGCACAGTTTTTCAGTTTGGGAAGTAGAGCACTGGAGCCTCTGCTGAAATGGAAATACCCATGATTCTGCCAGAAGGAAAACTTCGTCCCCGGCTTCCGGAATGCCACAGGTCGTCCGAACATCGGAATAGTGTTTTGTTGGTAAGGCGGGGGCAGGGGTTGGCCGATATATATTAATCAGAAGAAAATACTTCTTGCCAATGTAAGTATTTTATATATTTAGAAAGGAAGAGGAAGATTATGGGGAAGACATTGAGCAGCGAGGTGCGCCAGGCCCTGCAGGATATTTATTACAATGAGAGGGCAGGGCGGGGAAAGGAGGCGTTTGCGATCCTGGAGCGGGCTTCTGCCGCCGGGGACGGGGATGCCACCTGTGTACTGGCCCGGTGCCTGTGCGGGCATCAGTATGTATGGAAAGGCCACGGTTTTCCTGAGGATGACAGCCGGGCGGAGCGGCTTCTGCGTAAATCCGTGGAGCAGGGCAGTGCCCTGGGAGTGCTGGTGGCTTTGCGGAGCGGGGAACTGAAACCGGATCTGGAGAGGAAAATGCCCTTTGCCAGCCTCCAGGAGGCATTTGACGATGTTCTGGCCCTGGCCCAGGAGGGAGAGCCTTTCTGCCAGTATGTCATTGGAAATGTGTATTTCTGGTGGGATTTCACGCGGATCCAGAAGAAGGATCAGAGCTCGTTTTCCAGTCCTGCAGCGTGCAAGGCCTATATGAGGGAGAATATTTCCAAGTGTGAAGACTGGTTTTGGAAGGCTTTCAGGGGAGGCATGTATTTTGCCGCCAACAATCTCAATCAATATTACACCAAGGGGGACGAGAACATTATTCCTCCCAGGCCGGAGAGGGCCAGGGATCTCTGGAAAATCGGCGCAGAGGCAGGGCATCCCATCCACCAGTCCATTTACGCAGAGGAGCTGGAGGAAGCCGGAAGGAAGGAGGAGGCTTTCCAGTGGTACAGGAAGGCGGCAGAAGGAGGAAATCCGGGCTCTCTGACGGACTTGGGGCGTTGTTTCTTTGAGGGCATCGGCACGGCAAAAGATGAGGCTTATGCTGTGAAGTGTTTTGAGAAGGAGCTTCCCGAAGGCCGTCCCATGACACATAATCTTCTGGGAAAGGCATATTTTTATGGAAGAGGTGTCCGCCAGGATCACGACAAAGCGTTTCGGCTGTTCTCCTATGCCTATGACAAGGGCAGCAGGTGGGGAGTCTTTTATATGGCAAAATGCTGTTTTAACGGCTGGGGTACCACTCAGAGCTATTCCATGACCCTCCGTTACCTGGATGAGATGAACTGGGAGTACTGGGAGGCGGACTATCTGCGCGCCCTGATCTATGGCAGAGGGCTGGGGATGGAGGCGGATATCCCTAAAGCGGTGGCTCTGCTTCAGAAAATCAGCAGCCATGGAGATGCGCGGGAAGAGTTAAAACACTATAAAAAGACCATTTTCGGTAAGTGGATCCGGAGGTAAAAGCGGTCATAGGCTTTTATCTGTGTAAGCTTTCCTTTAAAATAATGTAGACAGCGGAAGAAATTACACTGGCACTACATTTTACTGCAAGGAGGAAGGCTTATGGCGGGGACAGCAACTACGGTAAGCGGAGAAAGCACAGAAGAAACTATCGGAGAAGGCCGGACTTACGGCTATATCCGTGTGTCCACCAGGGAACAGAATGAGGATCGACAGCGGATTGCCATGAAGGAGTGCGGCATTCCTGAGAGCAATGTGTACTCGGATAAACAGTCCGGCAAGGACTTTGACCGTCCGGGATACAAGGAGGTGATTGGAAAGTTACAGAAAGGCGATACTCTTGTCATTAAAAGTCTTGACCGGCTGGGGCGCAATTTTGATGAAATTCTGGAACAGTGGAGGCTGATCACGGTGGAGAAGCAGGCCGGAATCATCATATTGGACATTCCGCTTTTGGGAGATCTGAACAAGGATCTTATGGGGCGGGTGGTGGCGCAGCTTATGCTTACGTTGATGTCGTATATGGCGGAAACGGAGCGCATTAATATTCGACAGCGGCAGGCGGAGGGCATTGAGGCCGCAAGGCTGAGGGGAGTGAAACTGGGGCGCAGGCCCAAGGAAATTCTGCCTGGCTTTGAGGAGCTCTACAGAAAGTGGGTGGAGGGAACCTGTTCCGCCCGTCTGGCCGCAAAGACCCTGGGGATCAGCAGTCATACTTTTCGGAAATGGGCCGATGAGAGGCTGGAGGAAGAGAGAGTCTGCGGAGGAGCCGGGTAGGGACAGGATGGTGTCCGGCCCGGCTGAAAGTCCCTTCAGCTCAGAGTACAGATGGCAGAATCCGTGCCCCGAGGAGGGACCTTCGGGGTATTCAGCACAGAACAGCGGACAGACATGCCGGTGTCGCCGGAGCAAAAACGCCTGTGGGAGGAAGGTTTCCTTCGGCAGGCGTTCCGGAAGGAGCCGGAGCTCCTTTGGGGCCTGTTGTGGCAGGGACGGCTTTCGTAAATTGTCCCGGCCAGGTTTTTATGATTCCATGCCGCAGAGTGTAAATCCCTTGGATCGCAGGCAGGATTCCACTTCAAAGGGGCCTTCCGCGTGGAATACCATAATAGGTTTGCCGGAGGCGCGGTTAAAGGAGAGGTACAGGTAGTCCGCGCTGATATTGCTCTCTGCCAGGGAGAGCAGCAGGCGGTTCAGATTTCCTACTTCGTCCGTGATCTCCACCCCAAGCACGTCGATGAGGCGGCAGAGAAATCCTGCCTGGGTCAGGGCTTCCAGGGCCTTCTCAGGATTGGAGACAACCATTCGGACAATGCCGTATTCTGCACCGTCATTTGTGACGGAACCCAGGATGTTGATATCTTCCCTGGCCAGTATGGCGGTGATCTCCTGCATGACCCCTTTTCTGTTTTCTGCATAAATGGAAACTTGTTTTAACATAATATATGTCCTTTCTGTATCCGTCTCCTCCCCTGAAGATGTCTGTGAAAATACTGAGAATCAGGGCGGGGAGATTGGTTATTTTATCAGATTTTAACACAAGAGCAGTTTTTCTGCAACCGTGTTTGCGTATTGGAGAAATGAAAAGGAATTTTTGTGAAGGATGTGCAAAAAAGTATACTTTTTTGCACACTTTTTTGCGTGCGCAATAATATACACTTTTAAACGGCCATCCCTGAAAATGCTTAGAATTTATGTAAAAGCGATAAAAAGAAATCTTATAAATCAGATTTTAATATACCATACCTGTTTTTCTTTTGCAATAGCCTTTGTGCAAAAAAGTATACAATAATTCTCGCCCCAGGGGCAGAAAACGCAAACTGCAGGGAGAAGTGTAATGGAAAGGACAAGGGGGTACGGCAGAGTGTGGTGTGTATTATATGTGGAACGGGGCGGAGAGGCGGGAGCGGAGGCTTTTCTGGACGGTTTCCTGCCTGAGAGTCTGCATGCCAGGTGCTTTCACCTGACCAGGAGCAGGAAAAAGAAATATGGGGGAAGATGGCGCACGGTACAGGAAGTCCTGTTTCCCGGATATGTCTTCATAGAGACAGACCATCCGGAGGCGGTACATCAGGAGTTGGAGAAAGTGCCTGGAAGGGGGTTGTTATTTGCCAGGGATGGAGCGGTTCATACCTTGGAGGAGGGGGAGGCAGATTTCCTGGGGAAGATCTCGGACGAGGCAGGAAAAATAGGAATCTCTCGTGTAAGTGTGTCCGGCGGCGGGGAAGTCCGGTATCTTCAGGGGCCTTTGACCCGGGCGGCAGGACAGATGCGGAAAGTGGATCTTCACAGGCGGACGGCCCAGGTGGAGACGGAATTTCTGGGAGAAAAACACCTGTTGTACCTGGGGATTGAGATTACAGGACAGGATGACGAAAAGTCGGAATGAAGAAAAAAGAAAGATCGGAATCTGCCGGAAAGCTACAAGGCTGAGAATATGATTTTGACAAAGAAACAGCCGGGACGAAAGAAAGGGCTCAGGGAGAAGAAGTGTAAGCATGGTTGGAAAGGGAAAAGGCATGGCAGCAGGATATAGGAAAAATATTTTGACCCAGGGCAGGCTGGGAAAAAAGTCTGTGAAGTATGCGGCGGCAGCTGTCCTTGCAGGAGCCTGGGGGGTTCTGCGCCTGGTTGCCCACAAGTGCAGAGAACCGGAGGATATGGACCGGGATAATCCCTATTTGGACGCGTGGGAGGAGGGATGGAACCAGAAAGGGAGTTATAACACTGGATCCAAAGCCTTCTGCAGGAAGACTGGAATATCCGCTGACTCTGGAGGAAGCCGCTGTGCCGGTTCTGGAAAATCCTACCGGCAGGCAGGCGTGTATGAAGCTTTGGTGAAGCCAGCAGCGGATCATATGATGGCATTTGGGGCCTTGGTGCTTCTGGCGCCTGTCTATGGGGCGGTGGGTCTTGCAGTGTATCTGGACGATCCGGGACCGATATTTTTTACCCAGAAACGTATTGGCCGGGGAGGACATTATTTCCTGCTGCACAAGTTCCGTACCATGAAGATGTCGGCGCCTCATGATGTGCCCACCCATTGTCTGGAAGATCCGGAGCGTTATATCACAGGAGTGGGAAAAGTTCTGCGTCGGACAAGTCTGGACGAGCTGCCGCAGGTTTGGGATATTTTCCGGGGAAAGATGAGCCTTATCGGGCCTCGTCCTGCCCTGTGGAACCAGAAGGATCTGGCCCTCCTGCGTAGAGAAAACGGCGCGTGGAACCTGCTGCCGGGTCTTACCGGCCTGGCTCAGATCAGCGGACGGGACGAACTGGAGATAGGGGAGAAGGCCCGGCTTGACGGAGAATATGGGACTGTGCTGCGCCAAGGAGGTCTGGAAGCTTTTCGGATGGATGTCTGTCTGTTTTTTCGGACAATAGTTTCGGTGATTTCCTCTGACGGAGTGGCAGAGGGAGGGGGTTTTGGGAGTTTTCAGGAGGAATCTGCCCAAGGCATACCGGATACTGACACAGAGCCTGTCCAGCCCAAAAACATTCTGATCCTGGGAGAGGGTTCCTACATTGGAGAGGCTCTCAGAGCATACCTGGAGGAGGGGAACCGGAAAGCGTATCATGTGACGACCCTGAATACTGTAGGTCTGAAACCGGAAAAAAGGCTTTTTGAGGGGGTTGATGTTGTATTCAACGCTGCAGGGATTGCACATGTAAGAGAGACAGAGGAGAACCGCAGGCTATATTATCAGATAAATCAGAAGCTGGCGGTGGAAGCGGCCAGGGCGGCAAAGGAAGCGGGTGTAAAACAGTTTATCCAGCTCAGCAGCATGAGCGTATACGGAATGACAACAGGCGAAATTGACAGGTTTACGGTTCCCTATCCCACAACATTTTATGGAGAGTCAAAACTTGCTGCCGACGAGACTTTGGAGAAATTGAGAGACAGAAATTTTGCAGTGGCTCTTCTGCGGCCGCCCATGGTTTATGGGAGAGGGTGCCGGGGAAACTACCAGGCCCTGAGAAAATTTGCCCTGCACAGTCCGGTGTTTCCGAAGTGCCAGAACAGGCGGAGTATGATTTATATTGGGAATCTCTGTGAATTTGTGAAGAGAGTTATTGACAGGGAGAGCAACGGAATGTTTTTTCCTCAAAATAGAGAGTATGTATGTACTTCTGAGATGGTAAAGCTGGCCGCAGAGGAGAATGGAAAAAAACTTGTACTGATTGGCGGATTTTGCTCTGGGATAAAACATCTGCCCTTGAAGGTACTGAGGAAGGTTTTTGGGGATCTCATGTACAGGGACGGAGATATAGTGGGAAAGTATGGTTTTGAGGAAAGCATCAGACTCACTGAAAGGGGATGTCATGAAAATGCAGCACAGTGACATGAAAAAACGGCGGGGGGAAAGACAGGCCCTCTGTATTGCCTCCGTAGCATCCAATCTTGACAATTTCAACCGGAACAATGTGGAAATCCTTTTGAGCCAGGGCTATGAAGTTACTTTGGCAGCCAATTTTCATACGGAGGAGGATACCAACTCCCAGGAAAAAATAGACTCTTTTGCCAGGGAGATGCGGGAAAAAGGGGTACATATTGTACAGATTGACTTCAGCAGGAAGATTGGCAGCGCAGCCAGACAGTTAAGGTCCGTGGGACAGGTGAGGAAGCTGCTGAAGCGGCAGTTTTGTCTGATTCACTGCCATGCACCCATCTGTGCGGCTATTGTCAGGTGGGAGGCCAGAAAGTACCGGAGAAGACGAGGAACAAAAGTGCTCTATACTGCCCATGGTTTTCATTTTTTTACAGGAGCGCCGGCTTTGAACTGGGCGTTATATTATCCCGTTGAAAAATGGATGAGCAGATACACCGATGTGCTTTTGACCGTCAACAGGGAGGACTATACCCGGGCAAAGGAGAGGTTTCATGCATCCCGGACTGTGTGTCTGCCCGGCGTAGGGGTGGACGCAGAAAAATTTTTCCGGAGACTGGAGGACAGGGCGGAGAGACGGCGGGCTCTGGGACTTGCCGACACGGACAGAATGTTGCTCTCAGTGGGAGAGCTGAATGAGAATAAAAATCAGGAGCTGGGCATTCTTGCCCTGGCCCGGGCGGTGGCCGGAGGCAGCAGGGGAACGGAAAACATGCATTATTTCATCTGTGGTCAGGGTAGACTGCGCACCCGCTTGGAGGCATTGGCAGAGGAAAAAGGCCTGAAGGACAAGGTGCACTTTCTGGGATACCGCAGTGATATCGAGCATATTTTGGCCTGCGCTGATATCTTTTTGTCTCTGTCAAAGAGGGAGGGCCTGCCGGTATCTCTGATGGAGGCTATGTGCAGCGGTCTGCCCGGCATTGTGACAAGGGTTCGGGGGAATACGGATCTGATCAGGGACGGCATGGAAGGCCGGGTAGTGGGATATGGAGTGGGAGAGCTGGCACATGTATTAGAGTGGGCGGCGGTCAATGAGAAGCGACTGGGGCAGATGGGTGAGAATGCCAGGAAGCGGATAAAAAGATTTGACAAAAAAATTGTGGATGAGATGATGTGGAAAGTTTATGCGGGCTTTGAGATGTCAGAAGAATCTGTGTTATCGCCGAAGACAGGAGCAGAAAATGGCTGACATAGATATTATTATGGGCGTTTTTAACGAAGAACAAAACATAAAAAGAGCTGTGGATTCCATACTGAGGCAGAGCTTTGAAGACTGGAGGCTTCTGGTGTGTGATGACGGGTCCACTGACAGGACAGCTCAGATTCTGGATACATATGCGGAGGCGTACCCTCATAAAATCTTTGTCTACAGAAATCACAGCAACAGGGGACTGACTTATTCTCTTAACAGATTGATAGGAATTTCAAAGGCTCCTTATCTTGCCAGAATGGACGGAGATGATCTGTGCCATGAGAAGCGTCTGGAACGGGAAAAAGCCTTTCTGGATCGTCATCCGGAATATGCTTTGGTTGGCTCTTCCATAAATAAATTTGATGGGGACGGAGTATTTGCCAGGAAGGCATTTCCGGAATATCCCGGGAGAAAAGACTTGCTGTGGAACAATCCCTTTGCTCATCCCACAGTCATGATCAGGAGGAGCGTACTTCTGGAACTGGGCGGATACAGGGATGTGGAAAGCACAGTGAGATGTGAAGACTATGATCTGTGGATGCGGCTGTATGAGCGAGGTTACAAGGGGTACAACATACAGGAACCATTGCTGTACTACTATGAGGGAAGGTCTTCTTACGCAAAGCGTAAGTTTAAATATAGATGGAACGAAATCAGAACCAGGTTTGAGGGATTTAAAAGGAATGGACTTCTGCCCCAGGGGATTCTGTTCGTCTTAAAACCTCTGGCAGTAGGCCTGGTACCCGCAGAGTTCATGGTGAAAGCCAGAAATGGTTTTGGAAAGAAGAAAAATGGTTAAAAACAGCAGCTGCAGACTTGCGGCATTAAATTTAGCTATGATTTTTTGGGGAATGGCTGTTCTGCTGTTCCCAGGGAGCGAGGCTTTTCGCGCCTGTTATGTGATTATGATAACGGCGGTGCTGGTGCTGTCAATTTTCTGGAAACGGAAAGATTATATCAGGCCGTATTCCTATCTGGTACTGTCCTTTTTGGTCTTTGTGTGGATGCGGTATCTCCTGAATCTGTTCTTTAACACGGATGTGATATCGGTGGGAAATGGGATCAATGCTGTGAATCTCAGTCATACTGCTGTATATCTGGGCACAGCAGCCAATGTCATCTGCATGGTGTCAATTTTGATGGAAGGGAGCAGATTCTGGGAGAGAGTACCCCTCTTTGAAAGCAGAAAAAGGATGGTGATTCCAGGATATGCGGAAGGGATTCTGGTGGTTTGCGCTCTGGGATTTTTTGCGCTTTTTCTTCTGGATTCAGTGAGAAAGATCAGTGTGATTAATGCCCATGATTATCTGGCGGTTTCCGAAAATATTATGGTGCAGGGATACCGGTATTTTTCTTTTGGGAAGTATTTTATCCTGCTGTGGATTTTGTTTGGATCTTACAGGGATCGTTTTTTCTGGGGCAGCACCATCCTGATGCTGGCAGGGGTAGGATATCTGATGCGGGGGGCCAGAGGCTATGCCATCATGTATATTTTTATGTGGCTGTTGTTTTTCTCTTTCCGCCACAGAATAAAATGGTCCTGGATGATCATTCTGGGGATGGGACTGGTCTATCTGGCCAATTTTATCTTGTCTTACAGGCTGGGATGGAGTGTGGCGTCTGGGTTTAGGGATGTGATGGTTTCCACCCTGAATTCCCAGGGAGCTTCCGTGGAACCAGTCTTTGGAAGTGTGGTTTTCCGGGAAGAGATACGTCGGGAATTTGGCCTTCTGGAGATTTTTACCCGGAATGATTTTGGCATGGTGGTTGACAGGGTGAGAGGAACAGGATTTGAGTCAGGAGGGTTCGGATCCAGCTTTTTTGCGGAAGCATATTTTATGGGATTCCCTCTGGGAATGGTTTTTACAGTGCTGGCGGGAGTGTGTACAGGCATCCTGGAATGTGCCTGCAGGGCAGTGAAAAAAGGGGGAAGTGCGGAGTATGCCCAGATGCTTTTGTTTATGACCCTTCCAAACCTGATTTACCTGGGCAGGTCAAGCCTGAAAGATTTTATCTTTAAGACTATTATCACTGTCATTATACTGTGGACGCTGCAGTCTGTTGCAGGACACAGCTGCAGGGGCAGCAGGCAGGAAGGCGTGTTATGAAAATTATACGGTTTATGGGAGGCTTAGGAAATCAGCTGTTTCAATATGCCTATTACAGGAAAATGCAGCAGGCGGACCAGGAGACTTTTGCGGATCTGACGGCTTATGAGAGGCAGAGTTTTCACTATGGATTGGAGCTTGAAAGCGTGTTTGGAGTGGAGCTGTCCACGGCGCGGCTGCAGGACATCAGGAGACTTGGCTATACCTTCTCTCCAGGGGACAGGCTGCGCAGGAAGTTTCTGCCTCGGAAGAAAACATTTTACAGCGAGAAAGTGATTGGATTTGACCAGGAACTGGAGAATTTGACACAAAAGGATGCGTATCTGGAAGGGTATTGGCACAGTCACAGGTATTTTTATCCGGTTCAGGAGCAGCTTCAGAAGGAGCTTCGGTGCCGCCGGGAGCTTTCGGCGCGCTCTGCCGGGGCAGTCCGGCAGATCAGGGACAGCAATGCCGCAGCGGTGCATATCCGGCGGAAGGATTTCCTGGATCCAAAAAATTCTTTTCTGGTCAATCTGAGCGAAACAGAGTATTACACGCAGGCTCTGAAAAAGCTGCAGGAAGCCATGGGAGAAGTGGTTTTGTATGTGTTTTCTGATGACATGGAGTGGGCGAGAGAACATATCTTCCTGAAAAACAATGTTTATGTGGACTGGAACAGGGGGGAGGAGAGCTGGCAGGATATGATCCTGATGTCCTACTGTAGAAGCGCGGTCATTGCCAACAGTACCTTCAGCTGGTGGGGAGCCTGGCTGAATCCCCTGGGGCTGAAAAAATATGTGGTATGTCCCGGGAAATGGTACAGTGTGGCGGCAGTAGGGGGAAGGAAGGTCCGGACAGAGGATCTTGTTCTTCCAGGTTGGGAGACAGTATAGATGCAGGGCAGATATACCACACTTATTAAGAATATGCTGATTTTTGGGCTTGGGCTGCTGGGGTCAAAATTTGTACAGTTCATGCTCCTGCCGTACTTTACCAATGTGCTTTCCACAGCAGAGTATGGAATCATTGACCTGACAGTGACCTTTGTGGGGCTGGCAGTCCCGGTGGTTTCCCTGGAGCTGTCTGACGCCATGCTCAGGTTCGGACTCAGCGAGGATACGGACAAGAAATCTCTGTTCAAAAACGGGGTTATGGTGTTGCTTGGGGCTTCTCTATTTGTCCTTTTGCTGTCTCCCCTTCTGGTATTTTACAAAAGTATTTCACCCTGGAAATGGTACATAGTAATACTGGTGGTGCTGCAGTGTTTTAAGACTAATTTTGCCCTCTTTGTCAAGGCAGAGAACAAGGTGGTGGTGTACTCTGTGGACAGCATTCTGACGGCACTTGTCACAGCCGGAGCAGATGTAGTGTTACTGTCGGTTTACAGGAGAGGAATCTCCGGGTATTTTACCGCTGAGATCCTGGGGAATCTTGTCTCCGTCTGTTTTCTGTTCCTGGCAGGAGGTCTGGGACGATATTGGGAATGGGCCAGGCCTGTGGACTGGAAACTTCTGACTCAGATGCTGAAATATTCCGTTCCTCTGATGTTTAACGCGGTCTCATGGTGGATTACCAGTTTTTCTGACAGGGTGGTACTGGATCTGTTTTTTTCTTCCACAGATGTGGGGATTTACTCGGTTGCCGCAAAGGTGCCTGCGATTATCACAACACTGCTGTCTGTGTTTACTCAGGCATGGATTATCTCTGCGGTAAAGGAATATGAGAAGGAAAGAAATGTGCTTTTCTTTGAAAAGATATATCATACGTACTCTGCTCTGTTATTTTCCATGGTTTCTGTGGTGATGCTGTTGATCCGGCCAATGATGAAAGTATATGTGGGGGAAGCTTTCTACGGAGCCTGGTATTATGTGCCTCTGCTATTGATTGGGACGGCGTTTCTTGGAATCAGCAATTACTATGGGGCGGTCTATGCTGCGGCAAAGGCCAATCTGCTGGAGATTAAATCTACAATTTTGTGCGCTGGGAGCAATCTGCTGCTGAATCTGCTGCTGATTCCCCGTCTGGATATCCTGGGAGCGGTTCTCGCCACCATGATGTCCTATGTGATAGTTGTCATTGTGCGGATTGTTGACACAAAGAAAATTATGAAACTGGGAATGGGGAAATGGGATCTGGGGGTGGGATTCTGCCTCCTGTCCCTGGAGGCGGTTCTTGTTATGCATGACTGCCAGATCTCTGCCGCCTTGACCATGGCGATGGTCTGTGGGATGAATTTCAGAAAAGTAGTGAGGGTAAAAAGTTTAGAAAACAGTGAAACAGGATAATAATGGATGTGTCGTGGTGGAATAAAACATATGGAAATATTGATTTGCAGACAAGGACTTTTTGGCGGGACGGATAAACTGCTGGACAGATTATATGGCTGGCTTAAAGGGGAGAATTACAGCGTTGACATATGCTGTCTGAGTGAAACAGAAATGGACAGATTGAGGAGATGTTATGAGCTTGTCATAATCCCCTCCTCTCAATTAGGGAATCTATATGAACTTAGTAACAGAGGAATACGGATAAAAAGAGTTCTTATGTGGATCATGGGAATGGGTGCATTTTCTGATGCCTATTACAATTATCCTGCCTCGTCCTTTTTTGATAAAATGCTGCAGGTTTTATACAAAAAGGAAGCGGAAGCAGCACTGAAATGGCTGCTCAGAAAGAGAGCTGTGGTATTTACTGACAGTGTGGGAATTTACAATACATTTCAGGTATTTCATATGAAATGCAGCGATACCTGCCAGGAGAATATCGTTCCAATCGCAATCAATGTTCCCAGTGAAAAATTATATCCGTCTCACGATAACCGAAAAAGCCTTATAAATATTTCCTGGATTGGGAGAGTGTCCACTGACTTTAAGGAGATCCCTCTCAGGCATCTGCTGCAGGACTTGGACGATTGGGCTAGGACACAGAACGCAGAAGTGGAATTTACCATTGTGGGAGATGGAGATGCACTGGAGCGGATCAAAAAAGAGGCAGAAAACGTCAGTTATAGAGTAAATTTTATACAAAATATTCCATATGAAAAGTTGAATAAATATATTTCTGAAAATGTTGATCTGCTCATTGCCATGGGAACCAGCGCCCTTGACGGTGCAAAAAACGGATGTCCTACAGTTATCATTACACCTGTAAGAGCTGCGGATCCTGAGAAGGTACATTACCGTTGGATTTATGATTCAAAGGGCTGTTCTCTTGGGGAGTATCCGGATATTGACCTGAAGACGGGGCAGAGAAGAGTTGAATTTGGCAAGATCATGGAAGAGTTTTTCGCCGATGCCAATGTTTCGGATAAGTCTTTTGAATATGCAGGGAGATTTGACCAGGAAAAGGTATTTGCAGAGCTGATGCGGAGAGAACTTCCCGGAGAGATTGACAGGGAGATGTGGGTGCATGCGAAGCGTTTTCAGAAGATGAAAAAGAAGAAAATGACAATGAAAAAAATATTGAGCCGAATAAAAAGATAATGTATGAGGAGGAAAAGAAGATGATCATGCCAAATAATCTGGGCCGGCAGTACAGTCTTCACGCCGGGGAATATAAGAAGAAAGTCTGCGAAGTTCTTGACTCCGGCTGGTATATTCTGGGAGAAGAAGTGGAGGCCTTTGAGAGACAGTGGGCGGAGTATCTCGGTTCAAAATATTGTGTAGGGCTTGCGTCAGGTCTTGATGCGCTGTGGATCAGCTTCCGACTTTTGGACATAGGAGCGGGTGATGAGGTCATTGTCTGTGCCAACGCCTACATAGCCTGTGTGATGGGCATTACCATGAACGGGGCAGTGCCGGTTTTTGTGGAACCGGACCAGTATGACAACATTGATGCAGATAAGATTGAAGAGAAGATCACAGAGAAAACCAGAGCCATTTTGGCCGTTCATCTGTATGGCCAGGCCTGCGATATGACAAAGATCATGGATCTGGCGCAGAGATATAACCTGCGCGTTGTGGAGGATTGTGCCCAGAGCCACGGCAGCCGCTGGCAGGGTCGGATTCTGGGTACTTTTGGGGATGTAGGATGTTTCAGTTTCTATCCAAGCAAGGGCTGCGGAGCCTTTGGAGATGCAGGCTGTATTGTCACAGATGACCAGAAGCTGGCCGAAAAATTTCGTATTTTCCGTAACTACGGGTCGGAAAAACGCTATCACAATAAAATGGTAGGCAGCAACAGCAGACTGGACGAGATCCAGGCGGGGCTGCTGCGGGTGAAACTGAGCCATTTGGATGAGTTTAACCAGGAACGCTGCAGGATTGCGGAAAAGTATTATGAAGGTATCCGGAATCCGCTTGTCATTTTCCCCAGGATCCGCCCGGGAGCTGATTCCACATGGCATCAGTTTGTGGTTCATGTTCCAGTGTACCGCGATGCCTTTATGGAGTATCTGAGAGAAAAAGACATTGGCACACTGATCCATTATCCCATTCCCCCTCATCTTTCTGAGGCTTATGCTTGTCTGGGCCACAAAAGAGGGGATTTCCCCATAGCGGAGCGGTATGCGGACGAGGTTTTGAGCCTTCCAATGTATAATGGCATGACAGAGGAAGAACAGAACATTGTGATAGAAGCTGTAAACAGTTTCAGAGCGGGGTGAAGGATGGAACATTCCTATTGTGCCCAATATGAAGAGGTGCTGCTTCGTCCCCTGCACAGATATGACATAGAATACCTGCGCCGGTGGCGTAACCAGAAGGAGCTGAACCGTTTTCTCACAGCAGTGGGGGAGGTCACAGAGGATATGCAGGAGAAGTGGTTTGGGGCATATCTCTCAGATCCTGATGTGGTGTTCTTTGCAGTGGATTACAGACGGTGCCGAACGGTGGGATCTATAGCCCTGTATGAGTTTAAGGGTGATACCTGTCAGATTGGAAAAGTGGTAATCGGAGAAAAAAGCGCAGGAGGGCAGGGCCTGGGACTTAAGGCGTTTTTGATGACTGCAAGGGTGGGAATGGAGTGTCTGGGGATCAGAAAATTCCTCCTTTCAGTTCACGAAGAGAACGCCAGGGCAAGGGCAGTCTATGAGAAATTAGGGTTTCGTATAACGGGAAGTCATGCTTTTGCAGGAGGCGGCAAGGAATTGGAAATGGAAGCGTCAGGCAGCGAAATATTTGGCCGCCACAGGGTGGCAGATAAGATATATGTGTTTCAGGAGGATGGGATGAAAGAGAAAAATTTACGGGGGGGTACTTAATTAGAAGAAACTGCCCTGCCAGTGCAGTCGGCGTCTGTACCGGTACCAGGTTGTATACCATAACAGAAGAGAGGAGTCTGAATTATGGAACATGGTTATACAGCTTTGTATGAGGATGTAAGACTTCGCCCGCTGGAGGAAAGTGACATTGAGGCATTGAGGATTTGGAGAAATGATGCAAAGTCAAACAGGTTTCTCAGAGATGTGGGCTATATTACGCAGGAAATGCAGCGTCAATGGTTTGAACAATATAAAAATAATGAAAATGAACTGATATTTGCCATAGATGACATGGATTTAAACTGTATGGTTGGAAGTATTTCGCTCTACGATATCTGTCGTGAAAGGCATTTGGCCTCCATTGGAAGGATACAGATTGGCGATTGCAGGGCTCATGGAAAGGGGCTGGGAAGAAAGAGTCTTGTGATGGCGCTGAAATGCGGGTTTCATTTTCTGGGCCTGGAGAAGGTGGCTGGTTCAGTGCATCCTGAGAATGTACAGGCTTATACAAACGACATGAAAGTAGGTTTCAGGATTGTAGGGCAGTGTGCTTCCGTCGCAGGGGGCATGGAGGACAGAATAGAAATCACGGAAAAGGAGACAGAAAAGGTCAATAAATATTATTTCAGAATTATGCTCAGCGATAGGAGCCGGGGAGCGGAAGAGCTCTATATGGGCAGGGAAGGAAGATTTTCCAAGACCATCTCAGAACATGATATCTATGGTTTTGCAGGAATCACAGGAGATTTTAATCCGGTACATATTGATGCGGAAGAAGCAAAGAACAGTATTTTTGGAAAACAGGCGGCACACGGCATGCTGGTTTCCTCATTTTTTTCCACGGTAATAGGGACAATTATGCCTGGAAGGGGAAGTATTTATCTCTCACAGGAAAGCTGCTTTCTCAAGCCGGTGTTTATGGGGGATACGATAACGGCATGTGTTTATATAAGGAGTCTGGAAGCGGAAAACAGGGCGGTGCTCTGCACAAAGGCCTACAATCAACAGGGAGAGTGTGTGGTCCGAGGCAGGGCAAAAGTGATTCTGCCTACGGGGTGATCCTGGCACGTCTCTACAGGGGCAATGCCGGGGAATGGGATGATGTGCTGGAGGCTGTGAACGGGTTTCAGGCCGCCCGTCAGAGGAGAGGAGGAAGAGGACAGATGCACCATATGAACAGAGTACAGATGCTGGAGTTCCCACAGATGGGGGATGAGAGAGGGCATTTGGTGGTTGCAGAGGGAGGAAAGGATATTCCTTTTGAGATTAAGAGAGTGTTCTACATCTATGGCTCGGACAGGGATGTGATACGGGGACAGCATGCCAACAGAAAGACGGAATTTGTGTTGATTAATGTGGCCGGAAAGAGTAAGGTCCGGGTAAAAGACGGGGAGGGAAATGAGGCTGTGTACTGTCTCAACAGGCCCCACACCGGAATCTATCTTCCAACCATGGTCTGGAAAGATATGTATGACTTTAGCGAGGATTCTGTGCTGCTCGTGCTGGCCAGTGAGCATTACGATAACACGGAATATATAAGGGATTATGATCGTTTTGCAAAAGAGATTGCAGGACAGGATGGGTGAAAAAGTTGAAAAGCAGGTTTTACCAGATAGATTTCATCAGAACAGCAGCTTTTCTAATGATATTTGTCAGTCATATTACAAGGCTGAATCACCATGACAATGGACTGGGATGCGGCGGAGTCTCTCTGTTTATGATTTTGTCGGGATTTTTGATGTTTTATAACCATGGGGATGAGATTGACGGTAAAGTGTCAGTGTCCGGACTGTGGAGAGCAGGGGTGGGGTATTATAAAAAAGGCCTGGGGAAATTTTATAAGGGGCATATAATCACATTTGTCTCTGGGGCACTGCTTCAGGCCTACTGGCTGATCAGATGGTTTTCAGTGGAGGGATTCTGGGGTGCGGTTCAGACAGCGGTACCCAATATTCTGCTGTTCCAGTCATTTATCCCCAAAGGGGAGTATTACTTTTCCTACAATGCGGTATCCTGGTTTCTCTGTGATATTCTGTTTTTTTATTTCTGCTTTCCGTTTCTGGCCCAAATGATCAAGAGGCAGAAAATATTTCTCGGGGGGGGTACTGCAGCAGCGGTGGTGTTGCTCTATGTGCTTTTTGCCGGGATGGCAGGGGGATTTCCGGAACAAAAGTGGCTTCTTTACATCTGTCCTTTGGTGCGGCTGGCTGATTTTGGACTGGGCATGGTGCTCTGTGCTCAGTTCAAGGACAGGCTTGCAGAAACAAAGGAAGGCAACAGGGGAAAGAAACGGGGGACATTGCTGCAGATAGGCTCTATAGTTCTAATGGCCGTACTGGTTATAGGATACCCCTATGTGCCGGAGGCATTGTCCTATGGTATCATCTATATTCTGCCATCTATGCTCTGTATCTATAGTTTTTTGTGCTATGACACAAAGCTGGCGCGTTTATTTGCGCATAAATTCTGGCATACTATATCCATGGTGAGTATGGAAGCGTACCTGGTGCATCAGATGGTGATAAGGTATCTGGACGAGTACAGCAGGGAAATGCAGTATATCAGCGGTCCTCTGTACCTTGTGATGATCTGCACAGGTACGGCTGTGTCGGCACTGTATCTCAGATTTCTGTGCGGAAAGTGGCATGGACAGACTTCCCGGCTTTAGGGGGAGTCTGTCCATGCCACTATGAACAATGGCGCAGGGGAATGATTTTCAATTCTATATTATTGTTGCGCCAAAAGGCATCAATGCCAGTTTCGCCATTTTGAAACACTGCAGTCCAAAAGGAATACCGATAATTGTACAGCACAGAAGTAATCCATTCAGCAGAGCCATTGTCGCCAAAGGAATGCCGCTGATAAGCAGCCATAAAATATTTGCGATCAGGGACATGGTGCCCCCGCCATATTCCACGTCTTTTCCGAAGGGGAAGAAGGCAAGTGAAGCAAATTTAAAGCATTGACGGCCAATTGGAATACCGATAATTGTAATACTCCATAAAATACCGGCACCCAGCCAGGAAAGTCCCTGCCAAAATCCGCAGCATAAAAACCAAATGATGTTTCCTAAACACCCCATCTCTCCTACCTCCGTTCTCAATTTTGTGCTTGATTTCAACTGATTCTGGAAAATAAAAAATTGAATAGAAAAGCCCTGATGCTGGAACACCAGGGCTTTTTGTCATCCTGCATGGACTATTCACTGCTTTTGCCTAGTATAATCCACAACAATTACCACTATGTTTCGCGAAGGATAAATTTTCAGTCTGCAAGGCGGAGGAAGGAGTCGTAGCGGGCTACGATGACTGACGACAACGATGCAGATGGAAATTTAGACAAGTGAAACATGTGGTAATTGGTGGGGGTTATACTAGGGGCATTATAGCATATGCAGTTTTAGTTTGCAATATGAAAAATCAATACGCCAGGAAAACTTTATCCTGCCTGCTCTTATGGATGGGCAAAACCCGGAGACAGAGTTTCCGGCATGATTACGCTTCCTGCTCCTGCCGGATAAATCCTTTTGTCCTCCACTTTCCCGACTGCCACCGCAGAAACATACAGACCGCCCGGGCACATTCATCACAGGCCAGCCCTATGTAGGCGCCGGCCGCCAGGAGATTCAGGCGGATCCCGAAAAACCATGTGCCGCCCACCATGCAGATATACATGAAGACAACTCCAATGATGGTGGTAAAGACGGCGTCCCCGCTGGTTTTCAAAGCCTGGCCGAATACCAGATTGGCCACCCGCCCTACTTCGAGGATAATGTCTATGGCCAGAAGGAGTTTTACCAGACGGATCATCTCCCCATCGTCCGTGAACAGCTTTACCAGCACGTCTGCGCTGAGGAAGAAAGCCGTCTCCATGCCTGCTGCCACCAGCATCCCTATACAGGCGGCTTTAATGGTCCCTTTGTGGCAGGCGTCATAGTCTCCCCGGCCCATCTGCCACCCGGTGATAATGGCGTTTGCCTGGGCCATGGCCGCCCCGACGCAGTAGGAAAAATTGGCGATCTGGGTTGCATAAGCTCTTGCCGTCACGTTGAAGCCGGATTCATCCATCTGGTTCATAAAGCGGATGGTCAGCGTCAGAGCGGCGTTGTAGAGCGCGTTCTCCAGGGCGGAGGGCAGTCCGATTTTTAAAATCCGCCCAAAGACCTCCCTTTTTTTCATTCTGTCCTTCTCCCTGCCCGCATGGACAAGGAGCATGGAGGCGGCAAAGACGATTCCCAGATTCAGGACCCTTGAGATAACGGTGGCGGCCGCCACGCCTGCCACGCCGCCCTGGAATACAAACAGGAACAGGGCGTTCAGCCCCAGATTAGCCCCGTTTGAGAGCAGGGTCGCCGCCAGGGGCTGTTTTGTATACCCAAAAGCCCTGAGATAACTGGAGAAAATGGGAATCAGAGCATTTAAAACGCAGCCTCCTCCCACAATCTGCAGGTATGTGTCGGCATGCTCCATCAAAAGCGGCGCTACACCCACAATCTCCAGAATACTTCCGGAAAAAATTCCCAGGAACAGAGAGAGCAGGATGCCAAGGATGGCGTTGAAAGCGGCTCCCAGCTGCATGGCCTGGTAGGCAATGCCGGGTTTACCTGCGCCGATGTACTGGGTCATCACGGCAATCATTCCTGATGCCACCACATTGAACATAATGATAAAGACATTGATGTAGGTGTTTGCCGTACCCACTGCCCCCACCGCGCTGTCGCTGACGGTGGAGAGCATGACAGTATCCACCATTCCTGCCAGCATGTAACACAGCGTTTCCAGGCCGATGGGGATACACAATTTTGAAAAAGATTTCATTTTATTCCTTCCTGTCCGAGGTTTTTGTCATCGGGAAGCCCCGTTTTGGTCTATTCCAGAAGCACTGCGGCTTCAAAGTCCCCCAGGATTCCCGAAAAGTCCCGGTTGTCCACAAGGTTTTTTCTGCCCGCCAGTTCCGGCAGGATCAAAGTGCCTGCTTTGACATGGAAAAGCAGTCTGAGGCGCTGTCTGCCCTGTTGTCTTTTGATGGTAATCAGTCCTCGTTCATCGTCGGCACTCTGCTCTGTGAGGGTGCCTTCTGTCAGCGCAGGGTACTGGTGCCGGATGTGGATCAAAGTCTGGTAGTAGTGGAAGAGGGTCTGATTCTGCCTGCTGCCCTCCCAGAGCATGCCGCGCCTGCAGTCCGGGTCAGAACCTCCCGTCATGCCTACCTCGTCGCCGTAGTAGATCATGGGCATGCCGGGAAGCAGCAGCTGCAGCGCCGCCGCCAGCATCTGTCTGCGCACGTCGTCCCCTGCGCTGTGGAGGAACCGCTCCGTGTCATGGCTGTCAATCAGGTTCCACAGATACCCTTCCAGAGCGCGGTTCAGATTCCCTCTCAGGAATGCCAGTTTTTCCAGAAAAGCCGAGGGAGCCAGTTCCCCTCGGGCGGCCAGCTCCAGCACAGACCGGTGAAAAGGGTAATTCATGACGCTGTCCCACTGGTCCCCTTCCAGGAAATCTCCGGCGAAATGCCAGATTTCTCCTACGATGAGGGCGTCTTTCTTTACTGCTTTGACCTCCTGTCGGAACCGTTTCCAGAATCCATGGTTGATCTCATCCGCCACATCCAGACGCCAGCCGTCAATGCCGCATTCCCGGATCCAGTAGGTGGCTGTCTGTATCACAAAGTCTGCCACTTCCCTGTTGCGCAGGTTGAGTTTTGGCATCATTCCCGCGTAGCTGAAAGTCTTGTAACTGGGCTTTTTCCCATGCTCCATCACAAGGGGGAAATCCTGGATGTAATACCAGTCGAGGTATTTTGAACGCTCCTTATTCTCCCTGATATCCCGGAAGGCGAAAAAGTCTATGGAAGTGTGGTTGAACACACCGTCCAGAATCACATACATGCCCAGTCCGTGGGCTCTTTCCACAAGTTCTTTCAGGTCTTCCTTGTCTCCGAAGGAGGGATCGATCTGAAAGTAATCGTCGGTGTTGTACTTATGGCTGGAGCCGGAGCGGAAAATGGGGGTCATGTAGAGAATATCCGCTCCAAGGGATTTTATGTGCTCCAGGCGGCTGATAATGCCCCGAAGCGAGCCCTTCAGATCCGCGCTGTTTTTTATGGGGGCCTGATACCAGGTCTCTTCCGGCACATCCTGGTCCGTGGCAAAGCGGGAGGGAAAGATCTGGTATACCACTTTGTTTCTGGCCCAGGAGGGCAGTTCAAACACTTCCTCCTCCCGAAGTGTCTGGGGACAGTCAAACATGTACTCTATGTCTGTGATGCAGGCGTCGGTGAAAACATGATTGCCATAGTAGACAGTCTCTCCGTCTCTTCCCTCTATCTGAAAGAAATATCGGAGACAGACCATATCCACGTTAACCTCAGCCTCATAATAGTCAGTATACCTGTCGGAACAGACCAGGGTCATGGGGCGCTGCTGTCTGGTATCCATGAAACTCACGGGCAGATATTTCTCCTGTACATGGAGAACCACCCTTGCCCCGTCTCCCTTTTTGGTCTCAAGTCGAATCAGAATGCGGCCTTTCTCCACCGCATAACAGTACCGTTTGTCCGCAAAATGTCTCACCGCTGCATGTTCCATAGATTTTTCCTCCCGTTGTCGGCAGTTCACCGTTTTTCTTCATGCTTGTATTGTACAATGATGCGTGCTATAATTCTTGCAGCATTATCCGCGGTTTTTGACACAATCCTATTATAATGTGCTCTTTTGACTTTTACAAGCTTTTCAATAGTTTAGAGGCCCCGAAAGTTTTTCTGTGTTTGCGTATTTCACGTTCAGGAGGAATTCTATGGATTTTACCCCGCTGCATGAGACAAAGATACATGGTATTGTAGCCTTTCCTTACAGCGTCTACCACGGGCGCATACCGGAGTGGCTTTCTTCTTTTCCCCTGCACTGGCATGATGATTTTGAGCTGATTTTCTGCGTCCAGGGACAGATGCAGGCCACCCTGTGGGGGCGGGTGTACACGCTTCGGGCCGGAGATCTGGTTCTGGTGCTGCCCCATGGGGTACACTCCATGGGGCAGAGCGGCTCTGAGAAAGGGGAGTACTATAATATAATGTTCCACCCCTCGCTTTTTAAAGGGACGGGGGAAGATCCCTGCTATGAAAAATATGTGCTTCCGTTTCTGATCGGGGAGAGAACCATGGAAGGATTTTATCCGGCGGACTCGGACTTTAACCGGGAAGTGTCTCCCTGCGTCCAGTCTCTGCTGGCCTGCCGGAGGGAGAGCTATTCCACCCATGAACTGATGATTAAGTCCGGCCTCTATCTCATTCTGCACCATATGAATCAGTACAGCACCACGGCCAATGCTGAGGACCGCTGCCAGCAGCTGTCCTATAACAGACTGAAAAACGCCCTCTTTCATGTGCGGAAATCTTACGACCATGAGATCACAGTGAAAGAAGCCGCGGGGCAGTGTGGATTTTCGGAGAGTCACTTTATGAAACTGTTTAAAGAGTTTACGGGGATGAGCTTCAACGCCTATTTGGTGGATTACCGCCTGGAACTGGCGGCAAAGCAGCTGGTGGAGACGGATTTGAAAGTGATTGACATTATGGAAAACTGCGGATTTCACAATCAGTCCTATTTTACCAGGGCTTTTCGGAAAAAATATGGAAGGACGCCGGTTGCCTACAGGGCGGCCGGGCAGAGCGCCGGGGCCTGCCCAGAGGAGGGGAAAGCTTAACCCGGCTGGAAAACTCATTGTTTCCATGCTGTCGGATTGGTGATATAATGAGGAAGTCAAGGTGAGAAAGCATAGGCAGGACACACAGCCAACGTGACCGTATGCGGAAGGGAGGGCCCAGTGCTGCATTTTGCGGTGTGTGAGGACGAGGAGGTATGCCGGGAGGGCCTGGTCAGAGAACTGGAGGCCTGGGCCAGAGAAGAGCAGGAGGTCTGCAGCGTGGAACAGTTCCCTACGGCCGATGCCTTTCTCTTTGCCTGGGAGGAGAGGAAGGACACGGATGTGCTGCTTCTGGATATAGAAATGCCGGGAATGGACGGAATGGCTCTGGCGAAAAAACTCCGGGGAATGGGGGAACGTCTGGGAATAATTTTTGTGACGGGAAATCCGGAATTTGCCCTGGAAGGCTATGACCTGGAGGCGGTCTCTTATATTGTAAAACCGATAAAAAGAGAACGGCTTCATATGGCGCTGAACCGGGCCAGGGAGCGGGGGGCACACAGGGAGGCGATCCTGGCGCCTCTGTCTGCGGGAGAGGTGGAGAAGGTGTACCTCTCGGATATCTGCTGCCTGGAGGGCAGCGGGCATGAAACTTTGATCTGGAAACGGGATGGGGGAAGCCTGTCCTGCAGAACTGGTCTCCGGCAGATGGAGCAGGAGATTGAGGAGAGGTCTGAAGCTTTCTTCAAGCCTCACAGGTCTTTTCTGATCAACCTGGGAAGGGTGGATAAGATAGGAAAGAAGGAAATCCGCATGGAAAACCGGATGCTGGTGCCTGTGGCCAGGGGAAAATGGGAACCTTTGAACCAGGCATACATGGCATATTTCAGGCGTGAGGCCCGAAGAGAAGCGGATTGACAAAGGACAGAAAGTGTGTCCGGAAAAAGGGTGGGCTGTCCCATTTGAAAAATACAAGGAAATAAGAGGAAGGAAATGAAAAGATGCGGCTTCTGGTTCAGATAATATGGCTTGTTCTGTACCTGTATTATATAGAAAAGATCAGTGAACTGGAGAAAGGACGGGGAAAGCGGATTGTGTCTGGAGGGATCGCCCTGGGAATGGTTCTTCTGACCCAGATTCCCGCTGTTTTTGGCGCTTCGGAGCAGGCGGTGTTCTGGAGCCGCACCGGGGGCTGGATCGCAGTGGTTCTGGTACTTTTTCTGTATGTTCTTTTTTATGATGAAAAGCCTCTCGGAGAGCAGTGGTGGAAGGTTCTGGTGCCGGGCTGTCTGGCTGCAGTCTGCGGGGCGGAGGAGGCGGGGGCCTGTGTGTTTTGGAACGGAGTGGTTCTGACGGCCTTTCTGTTTCTGCTGGCTCTGGAGCGGGAGAGCCTGCGCCTGTGGAACAGCCTGCTGGTGGGAGCGGTGTATGGTCTTTTGTCCCTGCAGGTTCTGCAGGATGGGGCGGGGGCGGAGAATCTTGCCTATGTGGCGGTTCTGGAGGGGCTTATTTTTCTTGCCCTGGAGGGATCGCTTTTTTACTACCACCGGGGTTATGTCCGCCGGACGGAGCAGCTGCAGCAGGAGGTGCTGGGCCACCAGTACCAGGAGACCAAGGAGATCTACCTGAATATGCGGGGCTGGCGGCATGACTACCATAATCATCTACAGGTCATGAAGGCGCAGATGGCTGCAGGGCGTATGGAGGAGATGGCAGAGTACCTGGATCATTTGGAGGAGAACCTGGACAGCGTGGACACCTATGTAAAGTCGGGCAGCCAGATGGTGGACGCGATACTGAACAGCAAGCTGACTCTGGCAAAACGTGCCGGCGTTCAGGTCAACTGCAAGGCGGCTCTGCCGGGAGAGCTTGCCATGTCGGATGTGGACCTGTGTGTGCTTTTGGGAAATCTTCTGGACAACGCTCTGGAATCCTGTGAAAAAATTCCTCTGCAGCAGCGTTTTCTGCGCATCTATATGGCGGTAAAAGGCTCTCAATTCTATGTCTCCATACAGAATTCTGCCAAGGAGGAGCCGGACTTTGAGGAAAAGAATTACATTACCAAGAAACGGGGCAATCATGGCCTGGGCATGAAGCGGATGAAAGCGGTGGTGGACAAGTACGACGGATATCTGACCCTGGCAAGCGAGCCGGGGATCTTTGCGGCGGAGGTAACACTTTCTCTGTGACTGGCCGCCATTTCCTGCATTTGGTGTGAAAAAATGAACATTTCGTGAGCGGAATCCCCCTCAGGGGGATTTTTGCGTTATGGTGGGAACACAAGAAAATATTCCTGACACCGTTGGGACCGCGGCCAAAACTGAGAATACAACAGGTGCGGATCTGGACAGGGCGGCTTTCGGGAAGGCAGGGGAAGAGGAGGAGACAGGAGATGGCTTGGAAGAAAGAGAAAAAGAAAAGAGAGAAGGCGGCAGAAGGCGGAGCGGTGCGGACGCACTATCCGCTCTGGGACAACTATCGTGAGGCCCTGGGCTGTCTGGTGGCGGAGATCGGGGGGAAAAGCCTTTGGGTGATGGGAGGAGACATTCTTCTGGCGGTGCTGTGCCCTTTTGCCGCAATGGCTCTGCCCAGCGCAGTGGTCTACCTGCTGGGAAGCGGGTGGGAACCTGGAATGATTTTCCTGGCCCTGGCGGGTTATGTGATGGCTCTGCAGGCTCTGAATCTGCTGCAGGGATATCTGAATGCAACATATTATAAGAGGAGATTTGTCACCCGCATCGGCATGGGCGTCCAGCTGTTTAAGACGATTCTGGGAATGGACTTTGAGACATTTGAGAGCAGAAAAGGACAAGAGAAAATAGAAGGCGGCAAGGGGAATATTTATCGGGGCAACGATGAAGGGATTGAAGCCTTTCTGGGGGCTGTATCAGGAGGTGCGGCGGCCTGTCTGGGCCTGGCGGTCTATTCGATTGTCATTGGCCTGCTGAATCCCTGGGCTCTTCTGCTTCTGCTGCTGGCTTCCGGGGCAGTGATGGGGGTTCATTTTTATGCCGACAAAAGGAGTGTACGCTATGAAGACGCCTATATCAAAAATAACCAGAGCTACAACTACCTGAAACGGGAGGTGATGGCTCCGGCAGGGGGCAAGGATATCCGGCTGTACCGGATGTGGAACTGGTTTCAGAGAGAGTTTGAGACAATGAAGGAGGAGTTTGCAAGGATTGCAGCAAAACAGTCGAAATGTGGCAACAGTGCCCATATAGTGGAGAGTGTGCTGAGTTTTGCCAGGGATCTGCTGATGTATGTGTGGCTTATTGATCAGATGGCCCAGGGCCGTATTGACCTGGCGGCGTTTCTGCTCTATGTGGGGATTGCAGGAGGATTTAACGGGTGGATGAGTTCCCTGATCCAGAACCTGAAAGGGATACTGTATCAGAACAGACACATGGATCGGTACCGGGATTGTATGAAGCTGGGGCAGGAGGAAGAAGGAGGCGGGCAGGCGGTGTCTTCCCCTGGCAGGAGCCATGAGATCCGCCTGGAGCATGTATCTTTTCGGTACGAGGGAAATGAGGAAGACACCATCCACGACCTTTCTCTGACCATCAGGCCCGGTGAGAAAATTGCCCTGGTGGGTATGAATGGCGCGGGAAAGTCCACCCTGGTAAAACTGGTTTGCGGGCTGTATCAACCCTCACGGGGAAAAATATACCTGGATGGGCAGGATGTTTCCAAGCTGTCCCGGAGGGAGTACCGGCGGGAATTTGCAGTGGTATTCCAGGAGGTCTTTGCTTTTTCTTTTCCTCTGGGAGAAAATGTCACCTGCCGCAGGGAGGAGGATATCAACCGTGAGAGGCTCAAGGAGTGCCTCCAGAAAGCAGATCTGTGGGAGCGGGTTCAGGAAATGGAGAAACAGGAGCACACTTATTTGAACAAAGATGTGGACGCCTCCGGCATAAATCTCTCCGGAGGAGAGCTGCAGAAGCTGATGCTGGCCAGAGCTCTGTATAAGGATTCGCCTGTGGTGATCCTGGATGAACCCACCGCCGTTCTGGACCCCATTGCGGAGAGCAGTATGTATGACAAATATTATGAGATGACCAGGGAAAAGACGAGTATTTTTATCTCCCACCGCCTGAGCTCCACCAAGTTCTGCGACCGCATTTTGTACATGGATAAGGGCAGGATTACCGAGGAGGGAAACCATGTTCAGCTGATGGAAAAACAGGGGGCTTACGCGTACATGTTCCACACACAGGCGCAGTATTACCAGGAGGATGAAAAGAAAGAAAAGGGGGAGAACTAAGCCATGGGAGAGAGGAAAAAAGAACAAACTTTTGTAAGCCGTCACAGGACAGGGCTGGCTCTGCTGAAGATTGTCCATAAAGTGGATTCTGCCGTAATTCCTCTGCGGATCATACAGACTGTGTTGGATGTAGCGGGGAGTTATTTGGGGCTGTACCTCACGGCCCGGTTTATCGATTCCCTTCTGGAGGGAAGGTTCAGAGAGGGGATGATACTGGGAGGACTTACGGCAGGGCTGGGGGTGATTACTGCTGTGGCCGGAGCCTTTGTGGTCAGGGCCTATGGGGGGTCTTCCAAGAGGTGTGAGGTTGCCTTTGAGGTGATGATGCGGGAAAAGGCGGTATCTCTTGACTATGAAACCATGGAACAGCCTCAGGTGGCAGAGCAGATCTATAACTCGGAGCGCACAGCCTCTATGTATGGGGGATTGGAGAGTGTGGTGGATTCCTATCACGGCATCCTGGCGGGTCTGCTGAATATGGCGGCGGCTTTAGGGCTGGTAGCGGCCCTTTGCATGAGAAGGCCCAGTGTCCAGGAGGGAGTCCTGGCCCTGGCGGCACAGCCCTGGGTGTCGGCTCTGACCATTGTTTTGTTTGCCTGCATTCTGTCTGTGATTCATGTCAGGATCAACAGCCAGTCTATGAAAAATACCAAAGCATACCTTCAGGATCACACAGGAATGGAGCTGCGGCTTTCCTATCTGCTTGATCGGGTGGCGGGAAGTTTCAATGCGGCAAAAGTGGTGCGGATCTATGATATGAAGGATATGCTGATGGGAAATATCACCAAGTATAACCAACAGTCCAAGGAATTTTACGGGGGCATGTGTGATATGACGCGCACGAAGAATTTTGTCAGTGGCAGGGCCAACAGCTTTTTTGTCGTGTGCAGCTATCTTTTTGTGGCGGTGAAAGTGCTGGCAGGGGCCGTCTCCGTGGGGTCATTCACCCAGTATGTGGGGGCTCTTACCAAGCTTTCCGGGGGCTTTGGACAGTATTCCTGGTTCAATGACAGGCTCAGCCAGATAATCACTTACATGGGAGATTTCCTGGAGCTGATGGGAAGAGAGAATTGTCATGCAGGAGGTTCTATCCCTGTGGAAAAACGTCTGGATGGGGAATATGAGATAGAGTTTAAGGATGTGAGCTTTCATTATCCAGGCAGTCAGGATATGATTTTGGAGCATGTGAACTGCCGCCTGGACATGAAGAATAAGCTGGCGTTGGTGGGAAAAAACGGCGCAGGGAAGACCACCTTTGTGAAGCTTTTGTGCAGGCTCTACGAACCCACCGACGGGGTTATCACGTTAAACGGAATAGATATTCGCAGGTACAGGGAGGAGGAATACAGGGAACTGTTCGGGGTGGTTTTTCAGGATTTCAAACTGTTTTCTTTTCCTCTTTGGCAGAATCTGGCGGCAGGCTATGCCAGGGATGAGAAAAAGATCTGGGAGAACCTGGAGAAGGCCGGTGCGGGAGAATTTGTCAAGGGGCTGCCCCAGGGCATTGACACGCTGCTGTTCAAGGACAAGGAAGGGGGAGTGGACGTCAGCGGGGGCGAGGCCCAGAAGCTTGCTCTGGCCAGGGCCTTGTATAAGGATGCGCCGTTTGTGGTGCTGGATGAACCCACAGCGGCTCTGGATCCTATCAGTGAAGCCCAGGTATATGAGAGCTTCCACGAGATGGTCAGGGACAAGACAAGCATTTATATTTCTCACCGCATGAGCAGCTGCCGGTTCTGTGATGACATTGTGGTATTTGATGATGGAAAAATAGTGGAACGTGGAAGCCATGAAGAGCTTCTGGCCGCAGGGGGATGCTATGCCGGAATGTGGAATGCCCAGGCAAAGTATTACACAGAGGATTGTGCAGGGGAATGAGTTTTTTCTTGACATAGGGGCTGTCTTGGCACTATACTGTTAATGAGAATGAGTCTCAAAAAGAACGACGGCAGAATTTTCTTATCCAGGTGAATTCTGCCGGGGAAAGAGAGGCAGGTATGGCAGATTTTATTATAATAGCGGCGCTGGCCGCAGCCGTGTTTCTGATTGTGCGCAGGAGGCTGCGGCGGATTCGCCGGGGCCAGTGTGCAGGAGGCTGCGGGGGCTGCAGCGGATGCGGTGCCAATTCCGGAGGAAGAGGAAGCTGTCAGGGCAGCTGCGGGCAGAATCTGAAGAAGTGAAAACGGTGTTTTCAGGGCCTGATAGTTTGAAAGATTTTCAGACTGCAAAAAGCCTCTGGCAGTTTTCCAGTGCATAAATCTTTATACTTCTTTTAGCAAAATTGTCTTTCCCTGAAATGATTGATATGTTATAATGTGGAAATAACGCACTGTTTTTTGCCGGGGACAAAAAGACCAGAGGAAGCTATGTCATATAAAATAAAGAGTGGTATGCCGGAGACAGGCATGCAGGAAACCTTTCCGCCGCCGGGACGTTCCAGGCGTGTTCGGCGGATGAAGAGATATAATACAGTGATGCTGATTTTTTCCGTTTTGATTCTGACAGCCCTCAGCGGCTGCCTGCTTGCGAGGATATACAGGCAGGATGAAACCATCGGCAGGCTGTCGGCCCAGGTGGGACAGCTTTCCCGGGCTGTGGATGAGAGGCAGGAGCTGTTGGAGCTGATGGAGGAAGAGCTGCAGAGGCTGAGAGAAGAAATATCTGCGGGAGCCGGCCAGCAGGCCGGCACAGATCCTGGTCAGGAGATGCAGCTGCCGGAAGGGGAGGAAGGCCCGGAGGAGGGCGGGGAGGTTGAGGCTGCCCACAAGGTCTATCTGACGTTTGACGATGGCCCGAGTGTGTATACAGATGATATTTTGGACATTTTAGAAGAATACGGCGTCAAGGCCACATTTTTTGTGGTGGGAAAAGATACGGAGGAGGCCAGGGAGTCCATGAAAGATATCGTGGAAGCGGGGCATACTCTTGGCATGCATTCCTACAGCCATAAGTATTCGGAAATCTATGCGTCCGTGGAGGCTTTTGCGGAGGATTTTGCAAAGGCGCAGGAATATATCTATGATGTGACGGGGGTGAAGAGCTCTGTATACCGGTTTCCGGGGGGCAGTTCCAACTCGGTGAGCAAACAGGACATGGAGATTTTCGGAGAATATCTTCACAGTCAGGGTGTTACCTTTTTTGACTGGAATATTTCATCCGGCGACGGAGGCAGCGCGGTGCTGCCGGTGGAGACACTTCTTAAGAACTGTACCGGAACTGTGGAAAAATACAGTACATCCGTTATACTGATGCATGATTCCGCAGGGAAGAAGACCACGGTGGAGGCTCTGCCGGAGATCATAGAGACCATTCTGGAGATGGACGATACGGTGATTCTGCCCATTACAGAGTACACGGAGCCGGTTCAGCACAGGCACTGGGATTTTGAGGAATAGATATCGGCTGTTTCCCGGCAGTGTTTGATAATCCAAGCAGAATAACATAAGCATAAGGAAGGAATGTGAATGCCATGAAGAGAATCATGTTAAAACTGAGCGGGGAGGCCCTTGCGGGGGAGAAGAGGACCGGCTTTGACGAGAATACTGTCAGGGGGGTGGCTTTGCAGGTAAAGCAGCTGACGGAAGAAGGAATTGAGACCGGAATCGTCATCGGAGGAGGCAATTTCTGGAGAGGCCGCAGCAGCGAAAGCATAGACAGGACCAAGGCCGACCAGATCGGTATGCTGGCCACGGTGATGAACTGTATCTATGTCTCGGAGATCTTCCGCTCTGTGGGGATGAAGACCAGTATCCTCACACCTTTTGCCTGCGGGACTTTTACGGAGCTTTTTTCCAAGGACAGGGCGGAGCAGTATTTTTCTCAGGGGCAGGTGGTGTTCTTTGCAGGAGGCACGGGACATCCCTATTTTTCCACGGATACCGGGGTGGTGCTGCGGGCCGTGGAGGTGGAGGCGGAAGTGATTCTTCTGGCCAAATCCATCGACGGGGTCTACGACGACGATCCCCACAGCAACCCTGCCGCGAAAAAATACAGTGAGGTGACGATTGAGGAAGTGATCGCCAAAAATCTGCAGGTGGTGGACATGACCGCCTCCATTCTGGCCAGGGACAATAAAATGCCCATGTGGGTGTTTGGACTCAACCAGGAGAACAGCATTGTAGATACCGTCAGGGGAACTTTAAGCGGCACAAAAATACTGGTATAGATTTGCCGGAGGCTTTCGGGAAGGAACTGGGCGCTGAGGCCGGGCTTCCGGAGGCAGGCAAAATAAAATAAAAGGAGTAAAGAGATTATGGACAGCAGATTACAGCAGTATGAGGATAAGATGAAGAAGACCTGCGAGTTTCTGGAGGCGGATTATGCGGCCATCAGGGCAGGACGGGCAAACCCCCATGTCCTGGACAAGATCCGGGTGGACTATTATGGAACTCCCACCCCTCTTCAGCAGGTGGGCAATGTCACTGTGCCCGACGCCAGGGTACTCCAGATTGCTCCCTGGGAGAAATCTCTGCTGAAGGCTATTGAAAAGGCAATTTTGGCATCGGATATCGGTATCAATCCTGTAAATGACGGAAATGTGATCCGCCTGGCATTTCCCGATCTCACAGAGGAGCGCAGGAAGGACCTGGTGAAGGATATCAGAAAGAAGGCGGAGGAGGGCAAGGTGGCCATCCGCAACATCCGCAAGGACGGTAACAATGCCCTGAAGAAACTGGGCAAGACCGATATCTCCGAGGACGAGGTAAAGCAGCTGGAGGATGAGCTTCAGAAGCTTACAGATAAGTTCGTGAAGGATATAGATGTCCTGATGGAGAAGAAATCTAAAGAGATAATGACTGTGTAAGCCCATGGGGAGTGGAGAGGTATCTCCGCTCCCCTAGTATAACCCCCACCAATTAACCACATGTTTCACTTGTCTAAATTTCCATCTGCATCGTTGTCGTCAGTCATCGTAGCCCGCTACGACTCCTTCCTCCGCCTTGCAGACTGAAAATTTATCCTTCGCGAAACATAGTGGTAATTGTTGTGGATTATACTAGAGCGTGTGTGAAAATGGGGAAAGCTCGGGAACGCCGTACAATATTGAAGAAGGGATGCCTGCCCCGGACAGGCAGTTGGGAGCAAAGATGAGTGAGGAGTTGAAGATGCCCCGCCATGTGGCGATCATCCTGGACGGAAACGGAAGGTGGGCAAAGGCCAAGGGAATGCCGCGGAATTACGGGCATGTACAGGGGGCCAAGACAGTGGAGACCATCTGTGAGGAAGCCTACAGGATGGGCATTCAGTATCTGACAGTGTATGCCTTTTCCACGGAGAACTGGAACCGTCCCAGGGAAGAGGTGGAGGCGTTGATGAAACTGCTGCGCAACTACATGAAGACATGTCTGAAAACGGCGGAGAAGAACCGCATGTGCGTGAGGGTTCTGGGGGAGAAATCCCGTCTGGACGAGGACATACGCAGCCGGATCCGGGAACTGGAAGAGGCTACCAGGAATAACGACGGTCTTCATTTTCAGATTGCCATCAATTACGGCGGGAGGGATGAAATCGTCAGGGCCGTCAGAAAGATTGCCGGGGAGGCCGCCGCGGGAAGGCTGGCCCCTGAGAACATCACCCAGGAGACGGTGGAGGGGATTCTGGATACGGCGGGACTGCCGGAACCGGATCTGCTCATCCGCACCTGCGGCGAGCTGAGAATCTCCAATTTTCTGCTGTGGCAGCTGGCGTATACAGAGTTCTACTTTACACCTGTTCCCTGGCCCGATTTTACGAAAGAAGAATTGATAAAAGCTGTGGAGGCATATAATCATAGGGATCGGAGACACGGTGGGTTGAAGGAGGGCTAGGCTTATGTTTTGGACCAGGTTGGCAAGCGGGGTGGTATTGATGATTCTGGCCCTGGGGGGCCTGGGCCTGGGGGGGATGCCTCTGGCGCTTCTGCTGTGGGCTGTCTCCCTGGCCGGATTCCGGGAACTGACCCGGGCTCTGCAGCACAGACAGGGGGAGACATCCAGCCCGGGGACAGTGTCCGGTCAGGAGGAAGGGAAACCCGGCTTTTTGGAATGGATCGGCTTTGGCGGTGTCACAGCGTACTACCTGCTGCTGTATTTTTCCGGCAGTCATACCGCTCTGCTGCTGTGTGTGGTGGGATTTTTTCTGGCGGTAATGTTCGCCTATGTGGCTGCTTTTCCCAGGTACCATGGGGCCCAGGCGGCAGCGGTGGTGTTTTCCTTTCTCTACGCTCCGGTGCTTCTGTCCTTTGTATACCAGACCAGAATGTCACCCCAGGGCATTTACACAGTGTGGATGATTTTGATCAGTTCCTGGGGCTGCGATACCTGTGCTTATGTGGTGGGAAAACTTCTGGGAAAGAAGAAGATATTTCCTGTGCTGAGCCCGAAAAAGTCCCTGGAAGGCTGTATCGGGGGCGTTCTGGGGGCAGGACTCATAGGGTGGCTGTACGGTTTTTTCTTTGTGGGAAAGGCTTTTCCGGAGGCGGGTCTGGGGACAGCCTGGGCGGCTATGCTGATCTGCGGCGCAGGGGCCGTTATGAGTATGGCCGGGGACCTGGCGGCGTCGGGGATAAAGCGGGATAACGGTATCAAAGATTATGGAAAATTGATTCCTGGCCATGGGGGCATTATGGACAGATTTGACAGCATGATCGTCACCGCGCCCATGACCTATATGCTGGCCCTGCTGATGCTGCAGTAGGGGGTGGAGCTGCTTTTTTGCGATCAAAAGCAGAGCGTTCCAGGATACAGGAATGAGGAATGAGGGATGAAAAAGATAGCAATACTGGGCTCCACAGGTTCCATCGGAACTCAGACACTGGAAGTGGTCCGGGGGCAGAAGGATCTGCAGGTAGTGGCTCTGGCGGCAGGAACCAATGTTAAAAAAATGGAAGAACAGATCCGGGAGTTTTCTCCCTCGGTGGCGGCCATGTGGACCCAGGAGGCGGCGGCTGACCTGCGGGAGAGGGTGTCGGACTTGAACGTGCGGGTGATATGGGGCATGGAGGGCCTTCTGGAGATTGCGGAATTTCCGGAAAGCCAGGTATTGGTCACTGCCATAGTGGGCATGATTGGTATCAGGCCCACGATAGCCGCCATCCGGGCGGGTAAAAACATTGCCCTTGCCAACAAGGAGACCCTGGTGTGTGCGGGGCATATCATTATGCCCCTGGCGGAGGAGTGCGGCGTGTCCATACTGCCTGTGGACAGCGAACACAGCGCCATTTTTCAGTCCCTGAACGGTGAGCCTGGGGAGAGGATCGAGAAGATTCTGCTGACGGCTTCAGGGGGGCCTTTCCGGGGAAGAAGCAGACAGCAGCTGGAGCAGGTGCGGCCGGAGGATGCGCTGCGTCATCCCAACTGGACCATGGGGCCTAAGATCACCATTGACTCTGCCACCCTTGTGAACAAGGGGCTGGAAGTTATGGAGGCAAAGTGGCTTTTTGGGGTGGGGCTTGAGAGGATTGAAGTGGTGGTTCATCCCCAGAGCATTCTTCACTCTGCGGTGCAGTATGCGGACGGCGCTATTATGGCCCAGATGGGCATGCCGGACATGAAACTGCCCATTCAGTATGCGCTGTTCTATCCTGACAGAAGGCCCATGGAAGGGGAGCGGGTGGACTTGTTTTCACTGGGACAGCTCACTTTCGAGAAGCCGGATCCGGAAACATTTCAGGGACTTTCTCTTGCTTTTGCAGCCGCCCGGGCGGGGGGAAGCCTGCCCACAGTTTACAATGCGGCCAATGAGAAAGCGGTGGCCCTGTTTCTGGAAGGCAGTATTCCTTTCCTGGGAATTCCGGAGCTGATCGGAGAGGCCATGGAGCGGCACAGAATTGTTTCCTGTCCTGGAGTGGAGGAGATCCTGGAGGCGGAGCGGGAGAGCCGGGAGAGTGTTATGAAAGGTATGGAGCGTTTTAGATCCTGAGCAGTGCCGGCGTTCCGCCAATATTTTAGGAAGGATTATAGCATTGATGATGACTTTGATATTATTTATCGTCATTTTTGGCGTGGTGGTGATAGCCCACGAGTTCGGCCATTTTCTGCTGGCCAAGGCCAACGGAATACATGTGGTGGAGTTTGCCGTGGGTATGGGTCCCAGTCTGGTCTCGTTTAGGAAGGGGGGCACAAAATATTCCCTGAAGCTTTTTCCCATCGGCGGCGCCTGTATGTTCGAGGGGGAGGATGGGCTGGAGACAAAGGAAGCGGAGGAGAACCCGGGGGCAAAGGAGGAGGCCGTGGGAGGTTCTTTTCTGGAGGCCAATGTCTGGGGCAGAATCTCCACGGTGGCTGCAGGGCCCATTTTCAATTTTATCCTTGCATTTATTGTGGCGTTCCTTATGGTAAACATGACGGGAACCATTGCAATCCGTGACCCGGTGGCAACAGAGGTGTCCGAGGGAGGCGGTGCGGAGGCGGCCGGGCTTCAGGACGGGGACAGGATTTTGTCCCTGAACGGGGAAAAGATCCGGCTTTACCAGGAGATTTCCCTGTATATGCAGACCACCTACCGGGGCGGCGATCTGGAAGTGGTCTATGAGCGGGGGGGACAAAAATATGAAACTGTTATCACTCCTCAGTATGATGAGGCTTCGGGAATATACCTTCTGGGGGTGATGAACGCGGATTTTGTGGAGCCCAGTGGGTTTGAAACGCTGAAATATGCCTGGTACGAGATGCGCTATTCCGTGAAGGCCACTTACAAGAGCCTGGGGATGCTCGTCAGGGGAAGGGTTTCCAGGGAGGATGTGGCCGGCCCTGTGGGCATTGCCGTGAACGTGGTGGGCAAGACCTACGACACTGCCAAGGATTACGGATGGCAGAGCGTTGCAGTGAGTATGATGAACATTGTTCTGATGTTGTCGGTGAACCTGGGGATTCTGAATCTCCTGCCGATACCGGCTCTGGACGGGGGAAGGCTTGTGTTCTTGTTTTTGGAAGTGATCCGGGGCAAACCCATCCCGCCTGAGAAAGAGGGCATGGTTCACTTTGTGGGATTGATGTTTTTTATGGTCCTGATGGTGGTGGTGTTTTTCAACGACCTGGTAAATATTTTTATGAAGTAAGTGATATGTGACCGCGATTATAGTATTTTCCCTTGTTTTTGTCCTTATGGGCATTTTACAAGGGAAATTTTTTATCAAAAATTTTTTGTTTTTGATATTGCACAGGATAAAATTATCTGATATAATGTCTTGCAAGAGAAATTTTTCTAAATTATTTCTGCTCTATCCAGAGAGGGCCCGGTTCGTTTCAGGCCGCTCAGATCCGGCGTATCGCCAGAAATTTTTCTATTCGATTGTTAGCCTTTTGTGGTTATCTTTTTTGTGGATTTAGAAAGGAATGCAGTTTTTATGGATTTTTTGTCGGCTTGCTGCAGGCAGCAGGGGGATTGTGCGGTTTCTCTGTTGCTGCAGCAATATCAGTGTGGAAGTACACAGGTGCTGTTTGCCTGTGTCTGCAAAGAGCAGGAAAATGAGGAGGATGGGGCCAGGCAGTTTCTGGAGTGGTTTCAGGGACTGGACTTGAGAAAAACCATCCGCTTGAAGAAAAGAGGGATGAATGTCCTGGAGAGAGAAATGCGCAAAGTGGCGGAGAAGGCTCTCAGGACAGGGGGGCGGAAGGGAGGAGTGGGGGGAATTTTCTGCCTTGGGGAGGAATGTCTGATGTTCTGCGGGGAAGGCTGCCGGATTTATCTGCTGAACACTGCTTTTGGCCAGGGGCATGCCAGGCGTCTGTGTGCCATATCCGCCGGTTCTGGCTTGGATTGCCGTGAAGGGTGGTACATGGAGAGATTTTTTCTGGAGCCGGATGTGGGGCTTTTGCTTGCCACGGACTCTCTCTGTGATTGTGTCAGTGAGACAATGATGGGGGAGAGCCTGTCAGTGCGTGAGGTAGTCTCCCAGGAGCAGATGGACAGGCATCTGAGAGAACTTTGCAGGGAAGGGGAAAGAAAGGGGGGTGTTGGTATGGGGGCAGTTTTTATCCGAACTGTTGGAGGAGCCGCATGGGGGTCATGAAGCTTGGGAAAGGAGTGCCATAGAAGGTGTGAGTCTTGAGGGGAGGAGCCGCATGGGAGGCATGAATCAGGAGGAAACGGCCGTCAGGGTGGAGAGGGAAGTTCTGGAGGAGAGAGGCTATGCCTGCAGAAGGCTCTTGGGCGAGGGAGCTTTTTCCAGGGTATATCTTGTGGAGAGCCGGGTCTTTGGGGAAAGGTATGCCTGTAAGGTGGGGAAGAATGTCTCCCTGACCAAAAGGGAGGCCGAAATGATGGCCAGGGCCCATCATCCTCTTTTTCCCCAGTACCGTGGCCTGTGGCAGGAGGCAGGATTTTCGTTTCTTCTGATGGAATATCTGCCTGGAAGCAGCCTGGAAGATGCCCTCATAAGACGGGGAAGATTTTCACCGGGGCAGACTGTGCGTGTGGGCATGGAACTGGCGGAGGGACTTTGCTGCCTTCACAGGGAAGGGCTGCTGTTTCGGGATGTGAAGCCTGCCAACATTGTCATCAGGCAGGACGGCAGGGTGGGACTTGTGGACTTTGGATGTGTCTGCGGGGTGAGAGAGGCAGCGTGTTCCAGGGCAGGTTCTCCGGGCTTTGCGGCTCCGGAGCAGCTGGCAGGGCCGTTGTCGGAGCCGCTGTCCAGACAGGGGGTTCTGCCTTTGTACAGTGTCTCTGGCGCAGAGGCGGCAGAACAGACGCAGAAAGAGAAAAAGCTGACGCCGGCCTGCGATGTGTATGCGCTGGGACAGACTCTGAAGGCAATGCTTGGGACAGGAGGCGGGAAAAGGCTTCTCCGGGTTTTGGAGGACTGTACCCGGAGACAGGCAGAGGATAGGTTTCCGAATATGGAGGAAGTTATGGGGGCGCTGAGGCCATTGATGGAAAAAGAGGATAAGAATAGGGATAAGAATAAAGGGGGATCCCGGATAGAATTGTTGTGCAGGAAGTCCGTGTATGAGCCCTGTGTATTCTGCCGCAAGGAATGGGGAACCGGGCTGTAACTGTTACGTTTCGGTCAATTTCTATGGAAAAATACTTCAGGGGCCTCTTGACAGCCAGGGAGGGATGTGGTATATATGTGGAAAAGGTTGCAAATGTTTTGAAATAAGTGTGTATGTGTGGATTTTGGCGAGAGTGTGACGGAGATGGTGCTTTAGGGGGGCGGAAAATGTTTGCAGATGAGAGGAAGACAAGAATTATAGAAATGCTGAAAAAGCGCCCTTCGCTTACCACTTCGGAGCTCACGGAACTGTTTCAGGTCTCACTGGAGACGATTCGGCGGGACCTGGAGAGTCTGGAGCGGCAGGGGGTGTTAAAGCGTGTGCATGGGGGAGCCATAGCGGCGGCAGGAAAGCAGTCAGGCTATGCGAACCTTTCCCAGAGATCCGTCCTGCACCAGTCTCAAAAGCGGAACCTGGCTCTGACGGCCTGTTCCTATATTCAGGAGGGGGATTTTATTGCCCTGGATGCAGGCAGCACCACCTATGAACTGGCAGCGCTGCTGGGGGAACGGTTCCGGGAACTGACCATATTGACTCATTCTCTGGAGGTGGTCAAAATCCTGGCAGGGCGGGAGAACATACGCATAATTCTGGCGGGAGGGGTTTATCTGCCCGGGGAAGGCTGTTTCTGCGGGCATCTGACACTGGACACAGTGCGCCAGCTCCATGTGGCGAAATGCTTTGTGGCGCCTGCGGCTATTTCTCTGGATTTCGGAGTCAGCGACCATATGCAGGAGCTGATTGCCGTACAGAGAGCGTTTCTGGAGATAGCCGAACAGGTATATCTGCTTGTGGACAGTTCTAAATTTGAGACCTGCGCTCCCATGAAGATATGCAGCATGGAACCGGGATATCTGTGCATCACCGACGGGGGACTTTCGGATGAAATGCTGGAGACCTACCGCAGGGCGGGTGTGAATCTTGTAAAAAAGTAAACGAGGGAGAAGAAAATGAACAGAAAAGTATTGTTGACGCTCATGGGTGTCCCGGCGGACAGGGAATGGAAGGGGAGAAGCCTGGTATGAAAGCAGGAACACTGGAGCAGGGGCATATGAGGAGACTGTGCCTGCTGTGCTGTATGGCGTATTTTATGAGTTATCTGACCCGGCTGGACTATGCCGCCTGTATGGTGGAGATTCAGAAGAGCCTGCAGGTGGGGAAGGATGTGGTGGGACTGCCGGTGACGGCATGTTTTGCCAGTTACGGGGTGGGGCAGCTCCTCTGCGGCTTTCTGGGGGATCGCTGCAGGCCCCAGAGAATGATTTTTGCAGGGCTTCTGGGCTCGTCTGTCTGCAATATCCTGGCTGCCTGGCTGCCCTGGATGGAGGCGGTGACTCTGGTATGGTGCATGAACGGCTTTTTTCAGTCCATGCTCTGGCCTCCTATGGTGAGGATTATGGCACAGTCCATGGACGAGGCGTGGTACCGCCGCAGCTGTGTGCTGGTGTCTATGGCTTCAGCGGCTGCTACGATTCTGATCTACCTGTGTGTTCCCCTGTGCATTCGCTTTTCAGGGTGGAAGACGGTATTTTTCCTGGCGGCTTTTCTGGGGGCGGCGGCTTCCTTTGTATGGATTGCTCTGACAGGGAAGCTGGAGTGCGGAAGGAAGCCGGAGGGGACGGAGAAAGGAGAGGAGGCCGGAAACGGCGGGGACGGCAAAGCCCGTTCCGGGGGCTTTTTCGGAGGAGCGCCCATGGTGCCCATTCTTCTGGCCATTGCACTGCACGGAATACTCAGGGACGGCATTATCACCTGGATGCCTACATATATGTCAGAGGTGTTTGGCATGAGTTCTTCCGGATCCATTCTCTCGGCGGTTGCTCTGCCCATCTGCAGTGTGTTCAGTACGCTGGTGGCCTCCTGGCTTCTGCAGCGCCTTCGGAGCGAGCTGGTGACAGGAACCGTCCTGTTTGGAACAGGGGCTCTGGGTGGAGCGGTGCTTCTGGTCTTCTACAATGTCAGTCCGGCGGTGTGCATCAGCATGATGACGCTGATCACGGGCTGTATGTACGGCGTGAACCTGATGCTGATCAGCAGGGTTCCGGGGCATTTTGCAAGGCTGGGGAATGTGGCTGCAGTCTCAGGCATTCTGAATGCCGCCACCTATGTGGGCAGCTCATTTTCCGCCAGCAGTTTCGGAGCAGTGGCGGAAAATACAGGGTGGCTGCAGGTGGTTCTGGCCTGGGTGGCGTGCGCCGTTCTTGGGACGCTGCTTCTGCTTTCAGGAATACGAAGATGGAATGTTTTCTGCCGAAAGACCTGAAGTTTCCGGGGAAAAACTGAAAACAGAGAAGAGCAGGAGGATAGGGGTGGAAAAGAGATGGCAAAACAGGTAAGGAAGGCCTTGATGTTTTACTGCACTTCGGTTATACTGTATTCAGCCTGCGGGGGTGAAGAGAGTAATTGCCCGCGGCGTGACAGAAAGCGTGTACGAACAGTAGAAAGGAGTTTGCCATGCGTTTTTTTATTGATACCGCGAAGGTGGAGGACATCAGGAAGGCCAACGATATGGGAGTCATCTGTGGAGTCACCACAAATCCTTCCCTGATTGCCAAGGAGGGCAGGGTGTTTGAGGATGTGATTGCTCAGATTGCCTCCATTGTGGACGGGCCCATCAGCGGAGAAGTGAAAGCCACCACAACGGATGCGGAGGGCATGATTGCGGAGGGCAGGGAGATTGCCCGGATTCATCCCAACATGGTGGTGAAGATTCCCATGACCGTGGAGGGCTTGAAGGCCTGCAAGGCACTGTCGGAGGAGGGGATCAAGGTGAACATGACCTTGATTTTCACAGCTAATCAGGCTCTTCTGGCCGCCCGGGCGGGGGCTGCCTATGTGTCTCCCTTCCTGGGCCGTCTGGATGACATCAGCCAGAGGGGTGTGGATCTGATCAGAGAGATCTCCGATATCTTTGCTCTGACGGATCTGGAAACCGAAATCATCGCTGCAAGTGTCCGCAATCCTGTCCATGTGACGGACTGTGCCCTGGCAGGGGCGGACATCGCTACCGTGCCCTATGGTGTCATTGAGCAGATGGTAAAACATCCTCTGACAGATGCCGGAATCACAAAGTTTCAGGAAGATTACCGGGCTGTATTTGGCGGGTGAGTAAAAACGCAGAAAGCCCGGGAACTGTGTGACAGTATCCCGGGCTTCCACGATTGGGCAGTGCCCAATTACAGTTTTTTCGGCATCAGCTTATTTCATCTGCTCTTCCTGCTTCTTGATCATACGACGTACCATCTCGCCGCCGATGGATCCAGCCTCACGGGAAGTCAGGTCTCCGTTGTAGCCTTCCTTCAGGTTTACCCCAAGCTCGGATGCAACCTCTGTCTTAAAACGGTCCATGGCTGCCTTTGCCTCAGGCACTTCTACTCTATTGCTTCTGCTATCGGACATTTCTTTCACCTCCTAAGTGTTTTGTTGTTTCTTTTACTCTATCTTCAAGATAAGTGTCGCGTGCACTTATCCTGATCATCAAGAGTAAGTGTTTCGCTGCAACTTATCTTGGTCTTAGTATGGCCCTGTGGAATGAAAATATGTTGGAAACTTTTGGACAATTGCACAGTTTACATCGGAGGGGAAATGTGATATTGTAGTGACTGATATCAGATTTATGGAGGGAACAGGAATGTTGGAATTCAGATATGACACGCAGCTGCTGATAGAAGGTCATGATCTTGATGAGGATGCGGTCAGTGAGTATTTTACGGAGAATTTTAAGGGAGACTGTCTGCTGGCAGTTGGAGATGATGAACTGATAAAAATTCATTACCATACAAACGAACCGTGGAAAGTGCTGGAGTACTGTGCATCTCTGGGAGAGATCTATGACATTGTGGTGGAGGATATGGACAGACAGGCCAGAGGGCTGAAGGGATAAATTTTCGTAACAGTTCAGTTTGGCGCCGTGTCTGAACTGTTACAGATTCTCAGATCCGACAGCGGGCAGGACAGGAGGGTGTTAATGGCGAAAGAAGATTATTTAAAAGCATATAAATTGGGAAAAAAGGACTATCAGACCAGGATGCTGCGGGGGGAGAAACCGACTCTGCAGGTGCTGGACGACATTATGCCGGAGCGGGGGACCTACCATGAAGTGCCCCTGGGCATTGTTCAGATTCCGGTGGATCAGATTGTGGGGACAAAGAATGTGGCCAGAAGCAATTCTTTTGCAGGCAACTTTATGCCCATTCTTCTGGAAAATACAGAATTTGCCTCCAAATGGGCCAGGCTGAGCACCACCCATCTGGAGGAGGGGATCCGGGATCCCATCAAGGCATATGAATATATGAACAGATTCTACGTGGAGGAGGGGAACAAGCGTGTCAGCATCTTAAAGTATTTCGGTGCAGTCTCCATTCCGGGAAATGTCACGCGCATTGTTCCGGCCCGCACGGAGGAAAAGGAAAACAAAATCTATTATGAATTTATGGAATTTTACCAGTGGGCTCCCATCAACTACATCTGGTTTTCCCAGGAGGGGAGTTTTTTAAAGCTCCAGGAGGCGGTGGAAAAAGAGCCGGGGGAGAAGTGGACAGAGGACGATCTGCTGCGCTTCAGCACAATGTACACCCGTTTTACCTCGGAGTACAGGGCCAAGGGAGGAAGCCGGCTTAAAATCACACCTGGGGATGCTTTTCTGGCCTTTGTCACGGTCCATGGATATAACGCCGTGGATGAGATGACCACCAACGAGATGAAGGACCTGATTACAAAGAGCTGGGAGGAATTTGAACTGCTCCAGGAGGAGGATGACATTGAGCTGAAGATGAAACCCAGCCAGGAGAAGAAGCCTCTTTTCAGTATGCTGCTTCCCATGAGCTCACCGAAGCAGAAAATCGCCTTTCTCTATGAGAAGACGCCGGGAACCTCTGCCTGGACCTATGCCCATGAGCTGGGAAGGCTGTATCTGGAGCAGACTTTCTCCGACGAGGTCAGCACGTCATGCTATGAAAATGCCACAAAAGAGAACGCGGCCGAGCTGATAGATCAGGCCATAGAGTCAGGCTGTAACCTGATCTTTACCACCACGCCGCCCCTGGTGCAGGCCAGTGTGAAGGCAGCCATTGAGAATCCGGAGGTGAAGATACTCAACTGTTCCCTGAATACGTCCCATCGCTACATCCGCACATACTATTCCAGGATGCATGAGGCAAAATTCCTCATGGGAGCCATTGCCGGGGCCATGGCGGAGAATGGAAAACTGACATATATTGCAGATTATCCTATTTTCGGCACCATTGCCAATATTAACGCTTTTGCGCTGGGAGCGAAGATGATTAATCCCAGGGTGAAGGTGTTCCTGGAGTGGTCTTCCAGGAAAGAGGTGGATATTGCGGAGAGGATCAGGGAGACGGGCTCTGCCTGTGTCTCAGGCAGGGATATTGTGATTCCGGAGGAGGCATCACGCTTTTTTGGGATTTATCACATGGAGAACGGCAATCCAAGGAACCTGGCCATGCCCCTGAGCCACTGGGGCAAGTTCTATGAGCAGCTTATCAGAACTATTATGGACGGAGGCTGGAAGCATGATGACAATTCGGCCAAGGCCATCAACTACTGGTGGGGAATGTCGGCGGGAGTTATTGATGTGATCTGTTCCCGAAACCTGCCCATCGGCACAAAGCGTCTGGTGGAGCTTTTGAAGGCTACTATTACATCCGGGGAGTTTAATCCCTTTTCCGGGATCTTGTATTCTCAGGCCGGCGTGGTGCAGGACACTGCGGAGAGGTGCCTGCTGCCGGAGGAGATTATGACCATGGACTGGCTGGCGGAGAATGTGGTGGGTACCATTCCCCAGGCGGTGGAGCTTACCGAAGAGGCCGCCCCCGTTATCAAGCAGCAGGGAGTCAAGAAAGAGGAAGGTTAAGTTCTGTATGAAGATACTGGCAGTTGCGGATGAAGAGTCGAAAGCATTGTGGGATTACTTCGACAAGAGTAAGCTGGAGGGGATTGATCTGATCATTTCCTGCGGTGATCTTGATCCGCGCTACCTTTCTTTTCTGGCAACTTTTACCACGGTTCCGGTGCTGTATGTGCATGGAAATCACGACGGGAAGTACGATCAAGTGCCTCCGGAGGGGTGTATCTGCATTGAGGACAAAATCTATGTCCATAAGGGAGTCCGGATTCTGGGTCTGGGCGGATCCATGCGCTATAAGCCGGGGCCTCACCAGTACACAGAGAGGCAGATGAAGCAGAGGGTGGCGAAGCTCTGGCTGAAACTGCTGAGAAACAGAGGGTTTGACATCCTGGTATCCCATGCGCCGGCCTATCAGCTCAACGACGGCAGAGATCTGCCCCACCAGGGCTTTCAGGCTTTCCGGACGCTTCTGGAAAAATATAAGCCCAAATTTTTTCTTCACGGACATGTGCATATGTCCTACGGAAGAAAGCACAAAAGGTATGACAGATATCTGGACACGCATGTGATCAATGCGTTTGAACGCTGTGTGTTTGACTATGAGAAAGATGAGTCGGTGCTGTTATAAGAAAGGCGTGAAGGGTATTATGCCTGCGATTTTTTGAAGAAGAGTGTTGACAGAACCGGAAAATTGTGGTATGGTTTAAGAGTGCGTTTGATGGACGCAGCAGCAAGCAGAGTATCCACTCTCACCTTACGGCGACAGGGCTGGTAAGCGTTTGATATTTTGACCATGGGCAGGTTTTTCTGTGCATGTATGTCAGGGATTTCAGAGTGGATAGTTATGCTATCCACTTTTCTTATGGAGGTATAAGACCATTAGCGATTTAATGATTAACGAGCAGATTAGGGACAGGGAGATTCGTCTGGTTGGGGAGGATGGCGCACAGCTTGGCATTATGCCCACAAGGGAGGCCATGAGGATGGCGGAGGAGGCAGGGCTTGACCTGGTAAAGATTGCCCCCACGGCAAAACCTCCTGTGTGTAAGATTGTCGATTACGGCAAGTACAAGTATGAGCAGGTCAGAAAAGAGAAGGAAGCCAGGAAGAAGCAGAGGACGACCGAGGTAAAGGAGATCCGGCTGACACCGAACATTGACACCAATGATTTGAACACAAAGATAAGCGCGGCGAGGAAATTCCTCACAAAGGGAGACAAGGTAAAGATAACACTCCGTTTTCGGGGCCGTGAGATGGCACATATGAATAACAGCAGGCATATTCTGGATGATTTTGCTAAAAGTCTTTCTGACGTCGCAGTGGTGGAAAAGAATGCCAAGGTAGAAGGCCGAAGCATGACGATGTTTTTAACTGAAAAGCGTTAGGAATTGCGGTTCCTTTGTCGCGGAGGTTAAAATAGATTAATGATAGTATAGGAGGAAAATGTTATGCCTAAAATGAAGACAAACAGATCAGCTGCAAAGCGTTTTAAAGTGACGGGAACGGGTAAGCTGAAGAGGAATAAGGCTTACAGGCGCCACATCCTGACCAAGAAGTCTGCCAAGACAAAGCGTAATCTGAGAAAGCCTGCTATTACCGACGCAACAAATGTAAAGAATATGAAGAAGATTTTGCCCTATTTATAAGGCAGGTAAGGAGGAAGTGAGAGATGGCAAGGATTAAAGGTGGCATGAATGCCAAGAAAAAGCATAAAAGAGTGTTGAAGCTTGCAAAGGGCTACAGGGGCGCAAGGAGCAAACAGTACAGGATCGCGAAGCAGTCCGTTATGAGAGCTCTGGCTTCTGCCTACGTGGGACGTAAGGAGAGGAAGCGTCAGTTCAGACAGCTCTGGATTGCCCGTATCAATGCGGCTGCAAGGCTTAACGGTCTGTCATACAGCAGGTTTATGTTCGGCCTGAAGACAGCGGGGGTCGATATCAACAGGAAGATGCTTGCAGAGATGGCGGTCAACGATGCAGAAGGGTTTAAGACTCTGGCAGAGCTTGCAAAGAGCAAAATAGCATAAGGATCTGTAAAGGTGTACAAGCCAGGCGGAGGAATCTGCCTGGCTTTATTACGGGGAAAAGGGGATGGAAAAAGAGAGAAGGGAGAAAAATGCGGAAAACAAAAACAGCCAGACAAAAGTCTGACCATTTCCATGTGACATAACATAAAATAGGAACCACAGATGTTAAAAGCAGATAACGGGAATCGAACCCGCCCCCTCAGCTTGGGAAGCTGATGTACTACCAATATACTATATCTGCAAAAATAATACTAACATTGGCATTTTCCGTACCAACTGAATTTATTATAGCACAACCCGTTTGAAATTTCCAGTGTTTTTTTCAAAAAAATGAAATTTTTTTGCTTGTACATTTAACGGGGATAGTCTAAAATGGCAGTATTACGAAAAGAAAAGGTGGTAAGAATATGTTGGAGAAACTGACCCGTCTGTTTGGACAGGTGGACATGACCCAGGGCCGGCCCTGGGAAAAGATTCTGATCTTTACGGTTCCCATGCTTTTGGGAAATATTGCACAGCAGCTGTACAATACCGTAGACAGCATTGTGGTGGGAAAGTATGTGGGGGACAGCGCTCTGGCTGCTGTGGGAAGCGCCGGTCCTGTGTTCAACCTGCTGTTGGTTCTGTTTGTGGGTATTTCCATGGGAGCGGGCATTATGGTCTCGCAGTATTACGGCTCCCGGGACAGAGAAAATCTTTCCAAGACCATAGGCAGCACCCTCACCCTTACCGCAGCGGCATCCCTTCTGCTGATGGTGGTGGGGACACTGGCAATCCGTCCCCTTCTGGAGGCTTTGGATACGCCTGAAAACATTATGGACTGGTGTACTTCCTACCTGATGATTCTTCTGTGGGGAATTGTGGGGCTCGCCTATTACAATATTCTCTGTGGCATTCTCAGGGGACTGGGGGATTCGCTGTCCGCGCTGGTGTACCTTCTGGTGGCCACTGTGCTGAATATCATACTGGATGTATGGTTTGTGGCGGGCCTGGGGATGGAAGTGGGCGGAGTGGCTCTGGCTACGGTGATTGCCCAGATGGTCTCCGCTGTGCTGTGCCTGATGAAGCTGCGGAAAATGACGGAATATTTTGACATGGAAACCCGTTATCTGAAGCCTGACAGAGAGAACATCCGGACGGTTATCCGCCTGGGGCTGCCCTCCGGTCTGACCCAGGCCATTTTCTCCCTGGCTATGGTGGTGGTCCAGTCTCTGACCAACAGTTTTGGAGAGATGATCATCGCTGCCAATGTGATTATTATGAGGGTGGACGGTTTTGCCATGATGCCGAATTTTTCTTTCGGCACTGCCATGACCACCTACGCAGGGCAGAATGTGGGGGCAAAGCAACATGACAGGGTAAAGCAGGGGGCAAAACAGGGAACTTTTATCGCCGCAGGGACTTCCGCGGCCATTACAGGACTGATTCTGCTGTTTGGCCCTTACCTGATGGGAATTTTTACGAACACACAGGAACTGGCCAGGCTCAGCGCAGATATGATGAAGATTCTTGCAGTGGGGTATATCGCTATGGCCGTGACGCAGAGCCTTTCAGGCATCATGCGGGGGGCCGGCGACACTGTCACGCCCATGTGGATTTCTCTTCTCACCACGGTGGCGGTGCGGGTACCTCTGGCCTATGGACTGGTCTATCTTACCAGGACGCCGGAACTGCCCCAGGGACGGTATGAGAGCCTGTGGATTTCCCTGTTGGTATCCTGGGTCCTGGGTGCGGTGGTTACGTTTGTTTTCTATAAGGCGGGAAGATGGAAGAAAAAGGCTTTGTAATGTCATACCTCTTTCTCAGGCTGGACTGAAAAATCAATGCCTCCCCCGCATGCCGCAGGGGAGGCATTGTATCTTTGCCTGCGTCTGATTTTCCCGGCTCTCAAGGGTGCTTTGGAAATTGAGAAACAGCAGCCTGTGAGCCGGGTTGATGACAGATAATAATTAATACAGGCGGATTGACTGTCCCGGTCGGATCAGATCAGGATTTTTGAGCTGAGGATTGGCCGCTTTCAGGGCTTTCACCGAGGTGCCGTACCTGACGGCAATGCGGCTGAGCGTATCTCCGCCCATCACAGTGTGGGTGGCAGGCTGTTCCAGAGACACAGCCAGGTAAATGCCCGTCTGCTTCATCTCAAACATTACCTGTCCGGCGCTGTTTATATGGCAGGTACCCTCAAACCGCAGTGTGTTTGTGACTTCATCGTAGCGGTAGAGCGCGGCGGTTTTTCCGGCTCCTTCTTCCCCAAAGTTCAGATGCACATTCAGGTGGAAGGGAAAGCCGCCCACATGGAACTCATAGCTTCCCAGAGTACCTGAAAGGATGTGCTGCTTGGCGGCCTCCGGGATGCCCGAGGGCAGCAGATCAAAATTTGCCTGGGCGTCCACATTGTTCACATCCCTGCCGGAAAAGCTGAAGGCCAGCCCGTTGCCGGTCTGCAGCGCCAGGGTGACATTTTTTCCCGCCATGCTCGCCAGGACATCCCGGGGAATGGAACTTGTCCGGCCAGTGAGTACATCCACGTTGCGGGCTTCCTCACCCGTTGCGGCGATGGCCTGCTTTATGGCTTCCCAGTCCACTTCAAAGGGATCGTGGTAGCCATTGACGGCAACCGCCATGGTGGGCACAATGGCGCCTGCTCCCAGGATGCTGTCATTTTCCAGTATGCCGGCTGCTGCGGACAAGGGAGCCTCCCCACAGAGGGGGACCGCTGCCACCGCTGCCGCAAGTGTAAATGCTGCTAATGTTTTTTTCTTCATTTTATCGTTCCTCCATCCAATACCTAGTATGGATGAAGTTCCATCCGATTATGCATCTCAAAGAAAAACCTCCGCCCCTGAATCAGATTCCGGGAACGGAGGTTTATTAGATATGTTATTTTATATTAGACTACCTGGAATTTGTCAATGTAGACGGGGAAGCTGCCGGTTCCCTTCATCTCTTTCCCGGCTGTGATGGTCACATTTTTGTCCATGATGAGGTATTCGATATTTGCACCTGCCTCCACCACGGAATCCTGCATAAGGATGCAGTTCTTGACTTTGGCGCCCTTTGCCACCTTCACGCCACGGAACAGAACGCTGTCTTCTACATCTCCTTCAATGACGCAGCCATCGGCAACCATGACATTCCTGGCCTTTGCACCCTCAATGTATCTGGTGGGATTGTCGTCACGGATCTTGGTGTAGATCTGGGAGCCGGAGAAGAGGGCGTCCAGATTGTACTCATCCAACAGCTTCATATTCTCATCGAAATAGCTCTTCATATCGCAGATACGCGCAACATAACCGTCATATTTGTAGCCGCGCACATTCAGCTTGTTCAGCCTGGGCAGAAGCACATCCCGCTCGAAGAATTCCTGTCCCCGCACAAAAGCTGTGTTCACCAGGTCAATCAGAAGCTCTCTCTCCACCACATAGAAGTTCATGGAGAAATTCTGCACGCCGGAATCCTTGGCATTTACATAAATCTTGGTGATTCTGCCATCTTCCATGTCAAAGGTGTAGTAGTAACCCTGGTCGTTGGACAGGGATTTCATAAGGCCTTCCGGAAGTTCCTGCTGATTGTAGGCAACGGTTACGTCGGCGCCGCTCTCAATGTGAGCCCGGATCATATCGCTGAAATCAAAATTCACCACCACGTTGGTGTCCGTCATTACCACATATTTTTCCTTCTCATCCCGCAGGAAGTCCAGAATATTGGCCAGGGCGGTCACTCTGCCGGTGTAGGGCTTTGCAGATTTCTCCGCAAAGGGAGGGAAGATATGGAGACCGCCGTTTTTGCGGACCAGATCCCATTCCCGGCCGGAGTCTAAGTGGTCCATCAGTGAATGGTAGTTATTGTTCACCAGCACAGAGATATTGTCAATGCCGCAGTGGGTCATGCTGGACAGAATGAAGTCGATCAGGCGGTAACGGCTTGCAAAAGGGATGGAAGCCATCAAACGCACATTCACCAGGTCCGGAACCAGTGTATCATAACTGTTGGGGAATATAATGCCCAGAGCACTTGTATTTGAATTTACCATACTTCTTCACCACCTTCTACGTTATTTTTTACCATGGCGTTGGGGCCCACCTTGGCATTGTTGCCGATAACGACGCCTGCGCCCACTGTGGCCACGCCGTTCTCTTCACCTGCAGGCATGGCTCCTACCACGGCATTCTCTCCGATTGTTACATTTTCTGCCACGATGCAGTGCTTTACCACAGCTCCGGCCTTGATGACAGTGCCGCCCATGACGACAGCATCTTCCAGTACGGCGCCTTTTTCCACCTTTACGCCCGCAAACAGAATGGAGTGCTTCACGGTTCCCTTGATCCGGCAGCCGTCTGTGATCATGGAGTTCTCCACCACTGCGCCGTCGCTGATCTTGTGGCCGGTCATACCACTGTTCCGGCTGTAGATCTTCCAGTCTTCGTCAAAAAGGTTGATGCCGCTGTGCTCGGGATCCAGGATCTCCATGTTCGCTTCCCAGAGGGAGGAAATGGTTCCCACATCTTTCCAGTAGCCGCTGAAGTGGTGGGCATACATCCTGCGGTTGTCCTTGAGCAGGTTGGGAATAATGTTCTTGCCAAAGTCATTGTCAGACTCGGGATCCGCTTCGTCCTCTTCCAGGTATTTCTTCAAAATATCCCAGTTGAATATGTAGATACCCATGGAAGCCAGGTTGGACTTAGGATCTTTGGGCTTTTCCTGGAATTCCGTGATCCTGTCGTCCTCATCTGCCACCATCAGCCCGAAGCGGGAAGCCTCCTCCCAGGGAACTTCCATCACGGCCACGCTGAACTCCGCATTTTTTTCCTTGTGGAACTTCAGGAAATCACTGTAATTCTGCTTGCAGATCTGGTCGCCGGAAAGAATGATGACATACTGAGGGTCATATCTCTCGATAAAGGAAATGTTCTGGTAGATCGCGTTGGCAGTACCTTTGTACCAGTCCGAACCGCTGGCTTTCTGGTAGGGGGGCAGCACATGGACGCCGCCGTAAAGTCTGTCCAGATCCCAGGGCTGCCCGTTGCCGATGTATTCGTTCAGCACCAGGGGCTGATACTGGGTCAGGATACCCACCGTGTCAATCTCCGAGTTGACGCAGTTGGACAGGGGAAAGTCGATGATGCGGTATTTCCCGCCAAATGGTACTGCTGGTTTTGCAAGCTTCTCTGTCAGTGCATAAAGACGGGAACCCTGCCCGCCGGCCAGAAGCATTGCAATCATTTCTTTTGCCATAATTACCCTCCTGTATATTGTATGTTTGTGCTCATACCAACATTATACACCATAACCGCGCTAAAGAACAGACCTTCTTTATATATTTTTTCCAAAAAGCTGCCAAAAATCCTTTCATTGACTATTGGGCTCTGTGGGGGTATAATTACGGCTGACAGACAGTGACAATTAACGAGCGAGGAAGTCTTATCATGACACTTTACGAGGCTGAAAAAGGAAACAGCTACTGTATAGAGGGATTGTATGTGGAACCTGCCATCACCAGACGGCTTCAGGCCCTGGGATTGAATGATGGAACCATAGTAAATGTGCTGAACAGAAAAAAGCGGGGGGCGCTGATCATTCGGGTCAGGGGTACCCGGCTGGCGCTGGGAAAACATATCTCCTCCAGCATTGAGGTGAGCCCCCGGGAAGAGGATTCCGGGGAAAATACCGGCAGGGAGAACAGGAATCAGGAGGCAGGAGTTACGGGAAACAGGAAAGAAGAGAACGTGAGCCTGGAACCTGACTCCCTGGAGACGGACATTCAGAGGAATACCTCCCTGAGGGAAGAAAAGGAGGCGGAAGATGGGACAGGGCGGCGGTGAGAAGAGACATATCAATGTGGCGTGCATCGGCAACCCAAACTGCGGAAAGACCACGCTGTTCAACGCTCTCACGGGCTCCAGGCTGAAGGTGGCCAACTGGCCGGGAGTCACCGTGGAGCGGGTGGAGGGGGAGACCAGCTATGAGGACACTTCCATCACTCTGGTGGACACTCCGGGCATCTACTCCCTGACCTGCTATACGATTGAGGAGAAGGTGACAAGACAGTGCGCCATGGATGATGAGATTGACGCAATCATCAATGTGGTGGACGCCTCCTCCCTGGAGCGGAATCTGTATCTGACCCTGCAGCTTCTGGAACTGGGAAAGCCGGTGGTGCTTGCGCTGAACATGATGGACGTGGTGGAGGAGCGGGGCATGGAGATCGACATGCACCGGCTGCCGGAGCTTCTGGGAGGCATTCCCGTGGTGCCGGTGTCGGCGGCCAGGCGAACGGGCCTTGACATTCTGCTCCATGGGGTGATCCATCACTGTGAGGAGGGCATGGAGGAGTACATACTGGACTATCCCCAGGAGATCGAGGAAAAAATTACCGAACTGACAGCTATGATGCAGGTTCATTATCCCAGCCATTCCTCCGCCCGATGGCACGCCATCAAGCTTCTGGAGGACGATGAGGAGGTAAAGCAGGAACATCCTATCTCGGTGGCTCATGTGGTGGACCGTAGTTACGAGAAGGAGATTATCCAGTGCAAGTATGCCCATATTGAGAAGGTGATGGGAGAGATCCTATTTTATAAGAAGAAAAAGGCCGCTTCTACAGACAGGATCGACAGCCTGCTGACCCATCCTCTGTGGGGGATTCCCATGTTTCTACTGGTTATGTGTCTGGTTTTCTTCCTCACATTTACGGTGGGGGATGCCCTGAAAGGGGTGTTCGAGTCAGGGCTTGACATGGTGTCAGATGCCGCCGCCGGGCTTTTGGAGGGCATGGGGGCGGCAGGGTGGCTGAACTCCCTGATTGTGGAGGGGATCATTGCGGGGGTGGGAGGAATTCTGACATTTATCCCCAATATCTTCATCCTTTTCCTGGCCCTGGCGCTTCTGGAGGACAGCGGGTACATGGCCCGGGTGGCCTATGTGATGGATTCAGTCATGGGAAAGGTGGGGCTTTCGGGCAAGGCGTTTCTTCCCATGATCCTTGGCTTTGGCTGCACGGTGCCCGCCATTATGGCAAGCAGAGCCTTAGAGACCCAGCGGGACAGACGAAAGACCATGCTGGTGACTCCTTTTATGTCCTGCTCCGCCAGGCTGCCCATCTATGTGCTCTTTTCCCAGATCTTTTTTCCGGAGTCGTCGGCGCTGGTGGCCTTTTCCATGTATGTGGTGGGAATGGTCATTGCGATCCTGGTGGCTCTGGGAGTGAATCGTCTGGAAAAAGGCAGCGCCAACGATTCCCTGCTGATTGAGCTGCCGGAGTACAAAAGGCCCAACGCCAGAACCATTCGCATTTATGTCTGGAACAAGCTCAAGGACTACCTGTCCAAGGCTGGAACCACCATTTTTCTGGCTTCTATTGCCATCTGGTTTGTGCTGAACTTCGGGATCACCGGCCTGGTGGAAGATCCTGCGGAAAGCTTTGGGGCGATGCTGGGGCGGTTTCTTGTGCCGGTGCTTGCCCCGGCGGGCTTAGGGATGTGGCAGATTGCCGTGGCGCTGCTGTCGGGGATCTCCGCCAAAGAGGTGGTGGTGAGCAGCTTTGCGGTACTTTTTGGCGCGGCAGGTTCGGAGGCGGGAATGGGGGCGGTGGTGGAGAAAATTCACCTGCTCAATCCTTCTTTTGGCCCCTTAAACGCCTACTGCCTGATGCTCTTCTGCCTTTTGTATGTGCCCTGTGTGGCGACGGTGGCAACGGTGAAAAAGGAGAGCGGTTCCTGGAAATTTACCCTGGGCATGATGGCCTTCCAGCTGTTTCTGGCATGGCTGGTGAGCACTGTGGTTTTCCAGGTAGGAAGCCTGTTTCTGTAGATTTTCTGACAAAGTGACAATTATATTTTTCTGATAGTTTAGCCGGTCCGTAAATTTTGCGGGCTGGCTTTTTTTGCGCAACAGGGAAATGCTGCCGGCGCTGACGAATCAGGAAGGAGAAAGACATATTATCGAAAAACTAAATTGTATTTGTATATTCTTATAATATCCTGTATAATAATGAGAAGAAATCATTCCCATTGGGAAGAAACCACTCTCATTGGGAAGAAACCATTCCCATGGGGAAGAAACTATTTCCGCTGGGAGAAAAGAACCCCATTGGGAGAAGGAGGCCAGGGAGAAAAGCAAGGGGCAGGGATGTGGTAGATTTGTCAACAGTTATTTGAAAATTTAGAGGTGAATGTGATGAAATTGTTGAATGGCGTGAGGAAAGAGATATCCTCGATTAGGAAAATGTTTAAATTTGTATATAGCATAGGAAAGAAGGAATGTTTTTTTGTGGCGCTGATATGCGCGTTCACTTCTTTTATGTACCCATTACTGCTTGAATTTAATTATAAGATCATAAAAACGGTTGAAACAGATTTCAGCGGCGATTTTACGGCAGTGGTTATTTTGATTCTGGCAATAATTTTCGCCTCTGCCATTTTCCAGATCACGAAATACAGCAACCTTCTTTTATTTGAGAAAATGCAGATAAAAGTCGGCACGGAACTGATGGGCAAAGTGTATTCCCTGGTGGGGAATCTGAAACATAGTTATTTTGATAATCCTGATCATACTGCCAAACTTCAGAGAGAGGTAATGTTTTCTCAAGATTCAATGCTGACACAAAATGTAGTACATGCGATTTCGCTGAGCTGCAACGCTGTTTCCCTTCTTTTAATTTTTCCGGTTGTTTATCGCGCAGGCGCTGAAGTTTTTATGATGATATTGGTTGTGGCGATTATGTGCAATCTGTTTGAATTTGATGAAGGTTTTCTGCGGTGGGAACATCAAAATAGTCAGGAAAAAAAGTATCGGAAAAGAGATAAAATGGCATCTTATTTCTATCAGAAAGAATCTATTATGGAAATGCGGATGCTTCAATCGGGGGGATTTATCCAAAAAAACTGGGAAAACATGAATGAAGCTGTCTACAAAGAGGATTTTTTGTTTGAGAAGAAATTGGAGAATCGAAGATTATTGTTTGATGTTCTCCGTGTTGTCCTGAATACTATCCCATTGTTTTATGTGGCTTGGAACTTTGGGTTGGGGAATGTTGACATAGCGATAGTATTTATGGTGTGGCAGACCCAGGGACAGTTTAATGGAATCATGGCGTCAGTTTTTTCGGAATTTAAAGCAGTTCACTATTCTGTTCCTTATATTGATGAACTGTGTGAATTTCTGGAAAGCAATGCTGCGTCCGGAGATGAGAATACAAGCCGGAAAGACATAATGATGGAACTTAAAAATGTTGACTTTGCATATGGGGCAAAGGACAAAATATTGAAAAATGTTGCGCTGAAAATCTTGCCAGGAGAGAAGATTGCCATTATAGGGCCCAATGGTGCGGGGAAAACCACCCTTGTGAAACTCCTGGCCGGTTTGTATGAGCCCACGGGGGGCAGGGCCGAATATGGCTTTGACAGATTACAGGCAGGAGCAGTCTGGCAGGATTTTGTTAAGTTTGAATTATCCTTAAAAGAGAGCATTGGCTTGGGAGACGTCTCTCAGATTGATGACAGTAGAAAATTGTTAAAGATTTGTGATATGGTGGGAATAGAGTTAGAGGATATTTCTATGGACGATATTATTGGAAGATCCTTTGATTCAGAAGGCAAAATACCTTCCGGCGGGCAATGGCAGAAGATTGCAATAGCGCGGGCGGTCTATGGGGATAAAGTGTTTTTGTACATGGATGAACCCACTGCTTCCTTAGATCCGATTTCAGAAGTGAAACTCTATTCTGAGATAAAGAAAGCCTTCGAGGATAAAACGGTTGTTTTTGTATCTCACAGAGTGGGGTTTGCGAATCTTGCTGAGAGAATTTTATTTTTAAATGGCGGGGAGATAGTAGAAGACGGCAGCCATAAAGAGCTCATGGAAAAGAAGGGATTCTATTATAATTTTTATCGTGAACAGTTAAAATGGTATGAGGAGGTGAAAGCGGTATGAGGAAAGGCAATTCCCTGAACAGAGTTCTGAAGATCTTTTTTGACGCCGGGAGAGGCAAAGCGGTCTGTATTGTTATCATATATTTGCTGGTATCATTTATACCGTCCTTACTCTTAATACTGAATAGAGAAATATTTGATTCGTTTTCAGAGGACATGTTTTCCTTTAAGCTGATAAGCGCACTTATGTTATTGTACATATCGCTCCAGATAGTATCGAGAATATTATCCTTTATTCAGACAAGATTAATGACAATGATAAGGCATGACATACAGATGAACATGCAGAAAGAAATTCAGGAAAAAATGTTGAGAATCAATTATCTTGAATTTGATAACGCGGATACCTTTAATTTAATTCAGCGCGTCTCCAATAATATACCGGGCAAATGTGCGTCGTCGGTATTTATGATTTTAGATATTATCGGTATGAGTGTTCAAATGATTACTGCAATTGTGATTTTGATAGGTATTCACTGGTCTGTCCCGATTATCCTGGTGGTGTTTACAATTCCATATATCTTTTTATACAAGAAAATGTGTTTTGACAATTATTTTCAAGAGGTGAACCAGGGGAAAAAACATAGAAAAAATTGGTATCTAATCAAAATGCTGTTTGAAAAGCACTATAATAAAGAACTTAAAATATATGATTGTTTTAAATACCTGGGGGATAAAGAGAAAGGTATCAACGAAGACTTACATCACGAAAATTATCTGGTCGCAAAAAAGTATTCGTTATTTGGAGTCATATTAGATATTGTAAAAAGTTTTGGCAAGGCCATATGTATGATAATAGCAATAGCGTTAATTGTCTATCAGAATGCCGGCATCTCAGCGTTTACTGTTTTAATGCAGGCCATGGATTCCATGCAGACATGCCTGATGAATGCGTTCTCTAAATTTCGTGATTTTGGCGCGTTGCATTTAGCTTTTGAAGATTATAGAAAATTTCACGAATTGGAGGAGGAACCTGATTCAGGGACTCCAATACAGTTTGACACAGAAGCGCCATTTATAGCGTTAAAGAATGTCAGCTTTAGCTATCCTACGAAAACGAACGCATTGAAGAATGTGAATGTAACCATTGAAGAAGGAGAAAAAATTGCGGTAGTTGGTAAAAATGGCAGCGGAAAAACAACATTGGTAAATATATTGCTGGGGTTTTATCAACCAGCATCTGGTGATATAGAAATAGCGGGAACAAAGTTAAAGGATTGTATAAAAGATTTGAGAAGCAGAACGGTTTACATCATGCAAAATACACCGGAGTATTCATTGTCCATTGAGGATAATATTCAAATGGGAAGGGATATGGTTAATCCCAATATTATCAAAGTCTTGGGCATAGAGGGAATCATAGACAAAGCACCGGAGGGAGAACGCACTTTCCTTGGCGAAGAAAATGACGACCAATATAATATGTCCGGGGGCGAATGGTCTAAATTGGGGATTGCACGCAATACTCAAAAAACGGATCCTGTGTTATACATCATGGATGAACCTACGGCGTCCTTGGATCCCATATCTGAATCAAAAATATTTGAATCGTTTCACAGCATAACAAATGGGAAGACCACCATTTTTATATCTCACCGTTTGGGGATGGTAAGTTTGGCGGACAGAATTATTGTGCTGGACAATGGTGATATCGTTGAACAGGGCTCTCACGATGAATTGATGAAACGAAGAGGGATGTATTACGATATGTATTCGGAGCAGATTCAACTGTATCAAAAACAAGGAAAATGTGGAAGTTGAGTATTATTTAAAAACAAAAATTGGAGGAATTAGAAATGAAATTGGATAATGTTCTGGTAATTAATTCAAAGCTTATTATTGATGAAGTCGATGATGAAATAATTGTATTTAACGAGGAAACTCAAAATACACATATTTTAAATGGAGTAGGGGGGTTTTTATTGAAAAATGCTGAGAATTTATCTGTAGCGCAAGTGATTGACAAGTTATATTGTAATCTTTCGTGTGATGAACAAAATCTTTACTCAAAAGAAGAAATTACAAGTGATTGTATTGCTTTTATGGAGGAAATGATTAATCAAGGTTTACTGTATATAATTTAATTCAAGAAAAGAGGAATGTATTATGCGGGACATGGAATGTTTAAAAGGCTTATTTAGTAAAACTATAAATATTACTATGGAAAAATTATATATAGAGTTGACTAATCGGTGTAATTTGAAATGTGCGCACTGTTATAATGATTCTAATAATGGAACATGCTTTGATTTGCCCTTTGATAGAGTGGTAGATATGTTATTGTACGCTAAGGAATGCGATTTAAAATTGATTGCTTTATCTGGTGGAGAAGCGTTACTTTATCCACATATTTTAGACGTTTTCGAGAAATGTAAGGAACTGGAATTAGATGTTCTTGTTTTAACAAACGGAACTTATTTTGATAATGAACAATTTTTAAATATCATCTTAAATTATTTACCTGCTATACAAGTTAGTCTTGATGGTCCTGATGCTGATAGTAATGATAAAATTAGAGGTGTTGGTAATTTTGAACGAGCTTTTTCTTTTATCAAGAGTCTCAAGAAAAATAATTATCCAAGGAGAATTACTGTTAACACGGTACTTACTGAACATACAGTAAATGTTTATAGAGATATGTTGACTGTATGCAGTAGCTTAGGTATTGATGAATTAACATATTCATTTCTTACAATGTCTGGTAGAGCAAAAAAGAATGTTTTGTCTATGGCAGGTGATAAATTTTATGATATAGTCAAAGATATTAATACAAATATAAGGCCGCATCCAGAAAACAAATGCCAAGGAGTAGGGGTCAATCATGTATGTTCATTGACTTCTGTGAATGATTCAGCTGTAAAATTACAACCCAAAGTTACATTTAAAGGTGATGTTTTCGCATGTCAGATGCAACATAATGTCGAGTATGGGCTTGGTAATATTAAGATAAATACATTGAAAGAAATTTTAAATGGCAATGATACACGGAGATTTTTGGCATTAATGTTTTTACGTAAATATTATATGAAAGAGTGTAATGCTTGTATGTTTAAATCTATTTGTGGGCGAGGTTGTATTGCAAAGTCTATAAATGATTATGGTAATCCTTTTGCGTTAGATGGTTGCTGCCAGTTTTATAAAGAATTAATGGTTGCTGATATTAAAAAATTAACAAATAGGTGAGGGGCCTATGAATGAATTTGAAAATTATTTAGATATACTTGAGTTGAATAAAAATATTGAATTCAAAACGCTTTTTTTAGAAATAACAAATGTTTGCAATTTTAAATGCAAACATTGTTATAATTCGAGTGGTGAAAATAAGGTGACACAATTTTCGATGGAGAAGTTTAATAAAATAATTTCAGAGTTTTTGAAATATAAAATTACATCTGTGGTACTTTCTGGAGGAGAAGCTTTACTGCATCCTAATATTTGGAATTTTATTAACATTTTAAGAGAATGTGATTTAAATGTAACTTTACTCACCAATGGAAAGCTGTTAAATAACGAGAATGTCAAAAAACTTAAAAACAAAAATGTTTATGTGCAAATTAGTTTAGATGGTGCATCATCAGTTACTAATGATTTTATTCGTGCATCAGGTGCATTTGATGCAGTGATTAATGCTTTGACGGTATTGAATGAGGAAAAGTATACCGACCGGTTATCTGTAAATTCAGTAATTAACAGTGTTAATTGTAGTGAAACCTTAGATATTATAAAAATATGTGAGCAATTCTGCGTTGCCACAATTGGATTTAGTTTTTTAAATAATTCTGGAAGAGCAAAGCAGAATGGGTTATTTATAAATGAAGATGAACTGTATCGAACAATCGATATAGTTAACAAAAGTCGTAATAATAAAAACATAGAGGTCAAGACTATAAATGTTACTCACAAGTGTAGGTTTTGTGGTTGTGAAAAAGAAGTGTTTTTGAATCCGGTGGTGGACGTATATGGAAATATTTATATGTGTGAATTTCTCAGAGATGAGATTTTTTCAATCGGGAATATTTTCAAAAACTCGTTAGATGAAATTTTACGTGGTGATCTGATTAAAAGAAATTTATTATTACTAAATATTAGACAGTATTATATCAGATCTTGCAGAAATTGTGCAGTTAAATCTAGGTGTGGAACGGGATGTATTGTTCAAAATCATAGTGATAATTACTTTGAACCTAAATTTTGCAATCTAATAAAGAAAAAATTTTTATATGAATTAGGGGTTAGTAAATCGTGAAAATAGGATATTGGGGTAGTGGGCAAGTATGTTTTCTTGATTGTGTGGATCATACATTTTTAAAGATGATTTTAAATTTGTTTCAAGGATTTGAAGTAATGGATTCATCTGATAAGGATAACTTAAACGACAATGTGATTCGGATTATATACATTGGAGAAGACAAATATCATATATGCCACGGTATATTTGACGAGGTGTGTACTATGCAACAGGCATTAGGATATACTGTTAAGACTCTGCTAGAAGTTTTAGGTCAAGAAAAAAATGGTAAATGTTTTTTACATGGAGGATGCGTTCAATATAATGGTAAAAATAATTGTTTTTTAGGAAAGACTAAATCTGGGAAATCTACATTGACCTATTCTTTATGCCAGATACCTAATTGTAGATATGTTACAGACGATTTAATTTGTATAGATGAAACCTTGAAATGTATTCCATTTATGAAGCCTATATTTTTACGAGAATGTAAGTATATTGATAAGCGTGATGGTATAACTGTTATTCAATATCAAAATGAATTTAGATATTGTGTGTTTCCTGAATTTATGGTTAACAAGAATGAACTATTTAATATAGAAAACATATTTCTTGTTGAAAGAAATCCGATGAAAGATTTTTCGGTTGAAAAGTTATCTATATCGGCAGCATTTATCAATATATGGCAAAATATGCATACAAGTAATCTTATTGTAAATAAGAGAAATATAGCTTTAAAGCTAGCGAAAAATACAAATGTGTTTAAACTAAATTATAGAGATGTGTCGAGTGATTTAATGTTATTATTGGATTTCATAAACTAGATATTATTGTATTTTTTGGTTAGTTCCAGTTCGACTATCCATATAAATACTTTAATTAAACGTCAGAATAAGGAGGAGGTGAGATTGATGAAATATGAGAAACCTGAAATGCAAACATATACGATGGAGCAGGTGTCTGAAGCTATTGATGCGTCGGCATGCGGAAGCGTAAGTGGTAGTTGTTATGGATCTTCGCAGTGCGGTTGTAGTTATGGCAGAAATTGAGGCTCAACTTCCCACAATGGAACTGGACATGGTAGTGTCAAGTAATCTATGAAAAAGCTGGGCCGAAAAAAGTAGGCCCAATCGAACCTTGAAAAGTGCAGATATTGGTGATTTAAGACCTTGGGGCGTTGCCCCAAACCCCACAAGGGACCAGTCCCTTGAC
>OFHA01000124.1_pt1 | contig 68506 bp, 69 predicted proteins | sample 1521891 | NCBI WGS metagenome assembly OFHA01 (sample SAMEA3504089, study PRJEB24116) | mouse gut metagenome | biome: mouse gut; feature: mouse-associated habitat; material: faeces | place: Denmark | collected 2011
TCTCTTTGTATATTTGAATCAACCATTGCTATTACTGCTTCATCATCATCTAATTGTCTGACGATAACAGGCATACTATCTATTCCTAATTTTATACACGCATATCTTCTGCGATGTCCTGAAATTAACTCATAATATCTACCATCTGTAGCACGAGCAATAGCAGGCACTACTCCACCTTTTTGATTACAAATAGCTATTACTTTTGCCATACTTACCAATCCTTTCATTTGCTTATTTTTTTGTCGTGTTTATGACAAATTCAGTTTTTAGTGCATTTTTTGGACATAAAATCTATTGGAAAAAGGGTATAAAAAGAAAAGACAAACCGTTCAAACCCTTGATTTTACTGGGTTTTCTGATTTGTCTTAATTATATCGTATGGACATTTTAATGCTTCTATTATGCTTTCATTAAATATACCAGATAAATATACTATGGAAAGAATGGGACATGCAACAAATACTATGCTAAAAACAATTTATCAACATACATTCACCGAAAAACAAATAGAAGTCAGTCATACCATAAACCATTATATTGATACTATTGTGCAACATGAAATGCAACACAAAAAAATAAACCCTTGAAAATACAAGGGTTATAGTAAGCTGCTAACGGGATTTGAACCCGTGACCTCCGCCTTACCAAGGCGACGCTCTACCTACTGAGCCATAGCAGCAAAGAAAAAGGAAAATATCCTTTTCCCATCAACCATTATATAGTAGCACACAATACTATATGCGTCAAGTTTTTTTATTTCATTTTATTTCAATTTTTTCTTTCATTTAAATATTTTTCTATTTTCTTTTTCACTCTTTGTAAAGCATTATCAATCGATTTTTCAGATTTTCCTACAATACAGGAAATCTCATAATATGTTTTTCCTCTAAGATACAAAAGCAATATTCTTTTTTCAAAATCGCTCAACATTTTAATCATTTGTGCTTCCATAAAATTTTTATCTTCTCTACCTATCAATACCACTTCTGGATTAAGTATTTCTCCTCCCATAAGCAAATCCATATAAGTTTCTTCTGACTCCTCTTCAAAAACAGGTCTATTTAAAGAAATATACGAATTTAAAGGAATATGTTTTTGTCTTGTTGCCATTTTAATCGCTGTAATCATTTGACGGTTGATACAAAGTTCTGCAAATGCTCTAAAAGATGAATTTTTATTTTTTTGAAAATCCCTCATTGCTTTATACAAGCCAATCATGCCCTCTTGTATAATATCCTCTGTATCTGCCCCTATCAAAAAATAAGTTCTTGCTCTTGTTTTTACAAGAGGTTTATATTTATCAAATAAATGTTCTTGCGCTCTTTTATCTCCTTTTTGCACCAGTTCCACTAATTCCTCATCTTTTTGCCCACTATAAGCAATTTGTCTCATATCATTATTCCTCGCTTTTATTTCTGTTTGCGTAATGCTTCAATCCAATCTAAAGCATCTTTATCAATATTATCTGCTAAAAGATTATTTTTAGGCGGTTTATTTTCTATGTATTTTTTACGAATTTCTTTTTGTTCCTGCAAAACACGCTGACGCAATTCTTGAGCAGTCATTCTTTGTCCACCTTCTCCCAATATAATCATCTGCTCTAACCCGTCAGATGTTGCTACACTTACTTTATCATATTTAGGCAAGCGATTTACTACCCTCTCAATAAAATGGTCTGCTGTTTCTGCCTCTTTTGTATATACAACAGAAATATTATGATATTGATATATACTTCCAACATTTCCCTTTACTAAATATGCATCAAACACAACAATAATATGTGTTTTTTGTGTTCCTTTATAATTAGAAAGCATATCCAAGAGTTTTTGTCTGGCACTTTCCAAACTTACCTCCGCCAATTCTTTTAACTCCTGCCATGCGTGTATCATATTATAACCGTCTACAAGTAAATATTCTCTTGGCAAAATATTAAAACCACCTTTAACTTAAAAATTTTCTCTGACGTACCACTTCATATAACAATAGCCCAGCAGCAACAGAAGCATTCAGCGAAGATATTTTACCATACATAGGTATTGCTACTGTAAAATCGCAGTTTTGTTTTACCAATCTGCTTACGCCTTCTCCTTCACTGCCTATTACAATACCAATACTACCCTTCATATCTGTATCAAAATAGTCTAATCCCTTCATATCAGCACAAGCAAACCATAAACCTTGTTTTTTTAGCTGTTCCATTGTTTTCACAATATTGGTTACTCTTGCCACAGGCATATATTCTATTGCACCCGCAGAAGTTTTTGCCACCGTAGCATTCAGCCCCACAGAACGATGTTTTGGAACAATCACGCCATGCGCTCCAGCACATTCTGCACTCCTGATAATTGCGCCCAAATTGTGAGGGTCTGTAATGCCATCCAATATCACAATAAAAGGAGGTTCTCCTTTTTGTTCTGCATATTGCAATATATCATCTACTTCAGCATAATTGTGTGCGGACGCAATAGCAATGACTCCTTGATGATTTTTTGTTTGAGATAGCTCGTCCAATTTCTGACGGCTTACTTCTTGTATTACAACATTATTTTGTGCAGCAAGTGCAACAATTTTTTTAACACTTCCTTCTGTATTGCCTTTTACAATATAAAGCTTTTCCATATCTCTGTTATTTCTGAGTGCTTCTAATATAGCATTTCTTCCCTCAATTTGATTTTCATTTTTATACAAAATATACACTCCTTATTATTCATCATGTTGATACTATATATTATAAATAGTATGTCATATATTACAATATAAATGTAGGGAAATTTTATTGATATCAACAAAAATCTCCCTACATTATGAAATATTCATTTTACTCAAAATAAAAAACTACATAAAATACTGTTTGCAACTAGGAAAACGAAGTTTTTCTTTAAAAGTTTTTGCCTCGAAAGTTTTTGCCTCGAAAGTTTTTGCCTCGCTTCTTTCAAAAAACGAGTAAGAGTTTGAGAGCAACACTCTCAATGTTCTAATAAAAAAATATTTTTTATTTATGGAATGTTGTTTCGCTACTTTCGAACTTTTTCAAAAGAAAGTTTAATAAAAAACTTTAATTTTTACATTAAAAATACTTTTACAATTTATGATTCTTCTCCTACACCAATTTGAAACAATGTCAATGCTCTTTCCATATCACCACTAATATATAAAAAGCCAAACAATGCCTCTAAACCTGTTGCATAACGATAATCGGACAAATCCATATTTTTAGGCTTCGTAAAAGACTTTGCATTTCTTCCCCTGCGAAAAACTGCCTTTTCTTGTTCTGTCAAATACTCTTCAATCACATGATACATATCAGACTGTGCTTTTGCATTAACATATTCCCTTGATTGTTTATGCAGTTTATTTACAGGTGCATTTCCTTTTGACAATACCATTGTTCTAACAAATATTTCGTAAATTGCATCTCCAATATAGGCAAGTGCAAGAGGAGAAACCTCATTCGGCACAATACCCCCTTGCACACCTTCTATCAGCAATGCCTTTACATCTTCTAAAGGCTTATTCATAATAATTATCCTCTAAACCATTGTACGCCCTGACGTGTATCTTTTATAGTAATGCCCATATTTGCTAATTGTTCTCTAATTGCATCTGCTGTTTCAAAATCTTTATTCTTTTTTGCCTCTGTCCTTTTTGCAATCAATTCTTCAATTTCTGCTGTATCTTCCTGTTGTGATTCTTTCATTTCTGCAATACCCAATACATCACAAAGATGATTTAACATATCTTGTGTTTTTAAAGCAAGTTCTTTTGACATATCTTCTTTTATTGCTTTATTTGTAAAACGAACCAATTCATATATTGCAGTAATAGCATTTGCTGTATTAAAATCATCGTCCATAGCTGTTTCAAATTGTGTTTTAAATTTATTTAATTCCTCTGCATTTTCATTTTGTTTTAATGAACATTCTGGACAATTTTCAACATAATATGCTAAATCCTTTTTACAATTTTTAATTCTTTCCAATCCGTTTTGTGCATCTTTCATCAATTCATCACTAAAATTGATAGGACCTCTGTAATGTCCACCCAATATGAAAAATCGAATTACTTCATAAGGAAAATGAGAAGCGATATCTCTTACTGTAAAGAAATTACCCAATGATTTAGACATTTTTTCATTATCTACTGTTATAAAACCATTATGCAACCAATATTTAGAAAATTGTTTACCGTTTGCAGCTTCACTCTGTGCAATTTCATTTTCATGATGAGGGAATATCAAATCCTCTCCACCTGCGTGTATATCAATGGTATCTCCCAAGTACCTTTTTGCCATGACAGAGCATTCAATATGCCAGCCAGGTCTGCCAGCTCCCCAAGGTGCGTCCCATTTTGGTTCACCTGGTTTATGAGGTTTCCAAAGTACAAAATCCGTAGGATTCTTTTTTGCGTCATCAATAGAAACTCTTTCACTTGCTCCTGCAATCAATTCATCTAAATTTTTTTTAGACAATTTTCCATATTCAGGGAATTTTTTTGTATCATAATATACTGTACCATTATCCTCATAAGCAAAACCTTTATCTAAAAGTGTTTGTATCATTTCAATAATATGGTCCATTTCTTCTGTTACACGAGGATGTACCGTTGCACGTTTTACATTCAATCCATCTGCATCACGAAAAGCTTCTTCAATATATCTGTTTGAAATTTCCTGCATACTGCTATTTTCTTTGTTTGCTCTATTTATAATTTTATCGTCCACATCTGTAAAATTTTGAACATATGTTACATCATACCCTTTATATTCTAAATATCTTCTTACCGTATCAAATACGACATAGGGTCTTGCATTTCCTATATGAATGTAATCATAAACAGTAGGTCCACAAACATACATTTTAACTTTTCCCTCTTGTTGTGGTATAAACTCCTCTTTTTGTCTTGTCAGTGTGTTATAAACTTTCATGTTGTACTCCTTTCCTATTATAAAATACTTTTGTAAGTGCTAATTTAATAAAAAATAAATCATATTTCATTTGTAATAATAAAAATAAAATTTTACAAATACTTTTTTGTAAATTACTTAATTTCATTCTTATTTTATATTACGTGTTTATTTAAGAACCTTCCATACTATTGTATATTGTTTTTACTATTTTGTAAAAGCATTTTTTCAATAACTTTCACTCTTTCCGAAATTTCCCTCAAATCTCTTGAAACAGGGTCAGATAATCTCAACTGGTCAAGTTCATCAGAAGGTTTTCTTCTTTGTTCTTCCTCCTCCTGTGCAGTACATCTTGCTGGTACGCCCACAGCAGTCATATAAGGAGGAACATCTTTTACAACAACAGAGCCTCCTCCTATTTTTGCATTATCACCAATTACAACTGGTCCTAATACTTTTGCTCCTGCTCCAACCATAACATTGTTTCCTACTGTTGGATGACGTTTTCCACTTCCTTTTCCTGTACCTCCTAATGTTACACCTTGATATAATAATACATTATCTCCTATTTCGCAAGTTTCACCTATTACAACACCCATACCATGGTCAATAAAAAAGCCTTTTCCTATTTTTGCGCCAGGATGAATTTCAATTCCAGTTAAAAAGCGAGAAATTTGAGAAATCAATCTTGCAATAAAATAATGTTTCTTTTTATAAAAGTGATGCGCTACTCTATGGGATATAGTTGCCCAAAAACTTGGATATAATAATACTTCCAAATTTCCTTTTATTGCGGGGTCTTTTTCTTTTACAACTTTTATCAATTCTTTTAACATTTTTTGTTCCTCCTATAATAAAATGATTATACTATTTATAAATTGTAAACAGGGAATTTTACAATTCCACACTGCTTATTTACTTTTTTAATATATTCTATGTCAATAACATTGTTTCCACTTTATCATAAAAATCAAAAAAAGCCTCACCTTTGCTAATATAGCAAAGGCGAAGCTAATCATACTCCGTGGTTCCACTCCACTTAGACGAATTGACACAGCAATCCCTCTCACTCTTTAACTATAACGTTGTTATCGGCTACAAACTACTGAATAGATTACTATTTTTCGCCTGTACAGTTCAGGAATGCACTTCATTTTTATTCCTTCTGTTTAGGATTTCCACCCGATTATATACACCACATATATAACGACCCTTTTTCTCTGTCAGATGCCCTAAAAATTACTCTTTCCATCAATACTTTTAATTTATGCTATTTTTTCAATCAAACACACTGCATTTGTAGCAATGCCAAGCCCAGCCCCTGTAAAGCCGAGTCCTTCTTCTGTTGTTGCTTTGATATTCACTTGACTTTCATTTATTTCCAATACATCAGCTATATTTTTTTTCATAGCGTTCATATAAGCTGATAATTTTGGTTTTTGTGCTATAATAGTAGCGTCGATATTAATTATACTATAATTTTGTTTTTTAAGCAAGTATAAAACTTGATACAACAATTTCATACTTGAAATATCTTTATAATTATCATCATTATCTGGAAAATGCTTTCCGATATCCCCCATACCAGCCGCTCCTAAAAGGGCGTCCATAATAGCATGTGTCAGCACATCTGCATCAGAATGTCCAAGCAATCCCTTATCAAAATCAATTTGTACACCACCTAATATCAGTTTTCTACCTTCTACCAGTTTATGTACATCATACCCTGAACCAATTCTCATATTATCATTCCTTTCTAGGAGTGTTCAAAAAGATTAGTTTTAAAAGTAATTTTTATTTCTGTTTATTATCAGGAAAACAAAGTTTTCCATAAAAGTTTTTGCCTCGCCTTTTTTTTAAAAAAGCGAGCGAGAGTTTGAGAGCAATGCTCTCAATGTTTTAATAAAATAGTATTATTTTATTTGCGGGTTTCGCCTACATCCACAAACTTTATCTTTTGTGAAAGCAATTATGTCTCTATTTAGAAAGCAACATTCTCACGGTTTTAAATGCGTGTTTAGTCACTCCCCTCCTCTCTTATTATATTGTCTTTTACATTGTTATATGTTATACTTTATTATTTTTTATCAAGCCATATAAATAATATAATAATTCTTGTTTCATTAACGGCTTTGTATGGCTTAAAATACAATATATACAATCTGTCTTTTCAATCATTCTAATTAAATTTTGCAATTTCATATTATCCATATATCCATTATTAAAAAAATCCTCACTTGTTGCGTCACCTAAAAATAATGCCTTTTCCTCTGGAATATATATACATACTGTATCCTCACTATGAGGTGATTCTGTATGGAATACATGAGCAGTGATTTCACCCAAATTCAAGTAAATTTCTTTTTCAAATTGAATATCAGACAACACAATATTTAATTTTGTTTCATTATGATATTCCTTTTCAAAACAAGCGTCATTTTGTTTTAAAACGTCTATATACTGCGCTTGATATGCTTTTTTCTGTTCTTCTTTCAAAAAAGCATTTGTTTTTTTATGTGCTATACTGATTCCATGTATATAATGCATACCAAATGTGTGGTCATAATGCCAATGTGTTATTACAGTAAAATCTGGCTTTTTCAATGATACTTTTTCTAAAGAATTATAAAAATTATCAATATGTTTTTCAGAATATCCTGCATCAATAGCAAGAGAATACTTTTTCCCCTTTATATATGCAATCATAGGGCGGTCTGTTTCCACTTCATGAGGGAAATAATAAATTTTGTTTGTTAATTTTTTAATATTCATACTTTACCTTTCTATAAAATAACAATAAAAAAACACAATACCTATAATACTGTGTTTATCATAGCGGAGAAGGGATTTGAACCCCTGACACCGCGGGTATGAACCGCGTGCTCTAGCCAACTGAGCTACTCCGCCAAATCATAGCTTGTTTACTACTTGAACTATTATAAAAGGCAATTTATCATTTGTCAATACTTTTTTTGACATTTTTTTAATTTTTTGCATTATTCACATAAAGTACCTCATTTGGCATAACAAGCCCAAGTTGTTGTCTTGCTACTTTTTCAATATATGCATCACTATTATAATATTCTTTTTCTCTAATATACTCTGCATTTTTTTCTTGTTCTTCTTGTATTTGTATCAAAACGGCTTCTGCCTCTTTTTTGTATTGACCATATAAATTTAACTGGCTTCCAATGCCTATCGAAACAGCAATAAAAAACAATATCATAAAAAATAATACAACTGTTTTATCAAAAGGTCGTCTTTTTTTTGTTGGTTTTACAGCTTTTTTCATAATTGACTCTCCTTTTTTTACAAAGACAACTACCTTTTACTGATTTTATTTCTTATGAAATAAAATTTTTACATTTCTTTTTTTTATTTTTACATATCTTTTACAAAATTGCAATACTTTTTTCATTTTTTTGTGAAAAAAAGTATTTGTTTTTTTGACAGGTTTACGCAATAAAATATAAATTAGACGAAAAGGTGTTAACACTATTGTAAAAAATGTAAATACTATTTTATGAATTAATGCAACAATTTTGTCAGAAATTTTGTTTATAATAGGACTTAATGTCAAAAAATATAATAACATACCCAAAAAAGCACCCATAATTACAAAAAAACGTATTTCTCCATGATTTTGTTGCAATAATATAAAAAAAAGAAAAAAAGCTGTTCCTATCCAATAGAAAGCATCTTCTAGTTGTATAAAAAGCATAGTATGAGGTATCATTTTGCGAAAAATGCGCAAAATATCATATATAGAGCCAATAAAAGCACCTGCCAATGTTACAGATAAAAAAAGCATTGCTTGTGCATTGAGAGAAAGAATCATAACATTCCCCCCTTATTTATTTAAATATACGATTTAAGAAACTATTCTTTCCCTTCGAAATGCCACCTTCGCTATATTCTATGGTATCTATTAAGCCATCAACAGAAACTTCACCTTCATCTAAATTTAATTTTCCTACATGCATATTGTTTCCCCGTAGTATTAACATTCCTTTTTCTGTTTCTGCAATAATGCTTTCTTCGTCAAAAGAAAGAACATCTATTACACCTGTTATACTCATTCTTTCCCTATCTTCCAATATCATTCTATGGCGTGTATCTTTTTTTCTTTCTTCTGCCAAATTCATTCCCTCCCAAAAATAAAAATACTGTCCAAAAACAAATTTTTTTGTTTATTATAATATATGGACAGCATTTTATTTTCAGAACAATATTATAAACTTTTATACATAGCAGCAGCATCTTCTTTTTTAGCAGATTCATTTATATTCAATACTTCTATTTTGGTTATATGATTGCCAAATTTAATTTCTATTACATCACCCACTTTTACATCAGCACCTGCTTTTACTACTTTGCCGTTTATACTGACACGTCCTGCGTCACACGCTTCATTTGCTATTGTTCTTCTTTTGATGATACGAGATATTTTTAAAAATTTATCTACACGCATATATTTCACCTCTTTGTTCTCATCGCATAATACTGATAAAAAAATCTACACATATCTTAGATTTGTGTAGATTTTAAAATGTACTATGTTTTTATTATTTGTTAATTGCATCTTTTAATGCTTTACCTGCTTTAAATCTTGGTGCTTTTGATGCTGGAATAGGCATTGCTTCACCTGTTTGAGGGTTTCTTCCTTCTCTTGCTGCTCTTTCTGCTACATCAAATGTACCAAAACCAACTAATTGTACTTTACCATTGCTTGCTAATTCGTTTGTAACAACTTCCTCAAATGCTTTTAATGCCTTTTCAGCATCTTTTTTACTCATTTCTGCCTTTTCAGCCATTGCTGCAACTAAATCGGATTTATTCATATTTTGTCCTCCTTGTAAAAAAGTTATTCTTCTGTTGGACTTTCGCTGTGCTTTGCCTGCACCCAGAACAGTTCCAACTCCTCCAGAGTCATGTCAGAAAGACTTCTTTTGTCCATCAGAGCGATTTGCTCGACACACTCAAATCTATTTATAAACTTTTTAATAGCTTTTGTCAAGGCAAACTCTGGATTTAATTGTAAAAATCTCGAAACATTTACTACTGCAAACAATAAATCACCTAATTCCTCCTCTTGTTTTTGCTGAGATTGTTCTAATGTTTCCTCCAACTCATACAATTCTTCATGTACTTTTTGAAGTGCTTGCTTCACATTTGTAAAGTCAAAACCAACATCTCTTGCTTTTTTTTGCACTTTTTTTGCCTTTGTTAATGCTGGTAATACGTCTGGTATATTTTTCATAACTTCTGTTTGTGTTTTATAATTTTTTTCTTTTTTCTTTAATTCCTCCCAGTTTTGTAAAACTTTATCTGCTGTATCTGCTTTTTGCTCTCCAAATATGTGAGGGTGTCTGTATATCATTTTTTGGCTGATGCCATTTATAACATCTGATAATTCAAAATTCCCTTTTTCCTGTTCTATTTGAGAATGAAAAACTACTTGTAAAAGCACATCTCCCAATTCTTCTTTTAAATTTTCTATATTATTTTTATTGATTGCCTCTACAACTTCATAAGCCTCCTCAATCATAGCTTCTTTCAATGTTTCATGTGTCTGTACTTTGTCCCAAGGACAACCATTTTCACTGCGCAAACGCTTTATAATATTTTTGAAATCTTCTAATGTATAATTCAAATGATAATTCCTCCTAAAACTTTATTTATAGCAATATACACTAATTTTTATACTTTGTTTCTATTTCATTTTTTTACAAATTTGCATGATTGTCAAACAACTTTATTACATTGTCATTTCTTTCATATGATTTGACAGTTGATAAATATCATGTTTATGGTATAATTGTAACAAATTTCTTTCAAAAAACAACACATATAATCAATGTTTTAATAAAAAAAGGAGATGGGTATTTATGTTTAAAATTGTTTCAAAAAAAGAGTTGAACGATGCTGTAACAATGCTTGAAATAGAAGCACCCTTTATTGCAAAAAAGGCAAAAGCAGGACAGTTTATTATATTTAGAGTAGATGAATACAGTGAAAGAGTACCTCTAACCATTGCAGATTATAACAGAGAAAAAGGTACTGTTAGCGTTATATTTCAAAAAGTGGGATTATCTACAAAATTATTGGGGGCAAAACAAGAGGGAGATACCATTGCTGATTTTGTAGGTCCTCTTGGTGTTGCTACAGATTATGAAAACTTTAAAAAAGTTGCTGTAATTGGTGGCGGTGTAGGTTGTGCAATCGCCTACCCTCAAGCAAAAGCACTCCATGAATTGGGTGCAGAAGTAGATGTTATTGTAGGCTTTAGAAACAAAGACATTGTAATATTAGAAAAAGAAATGAAAGCCGTTTCGAGCAATTATTATTTAACAACAGATGATGGTTCTTATGGTGAAAAAGGATTTGTTACAGATAAATTAAAATCATTGATAGATGCGGGAAACCAATATGATGCTGTTATCGCTATTGGTCCTATTCCTATGATGAAATTTGTCAGTATGACAACAAAACCTTATGGCATAAAAACCATTGTTAGCTTAAATCCTATTATGATTGATGGCACAGGTATGTGTGGTGGCTGTCGTGTAACAGTAGGCGGAAAAATTAAATTTGCTTGTGTAGATGGTCCTGATTTTGATGGACATGAAGTAGATTTTGATGAATTGATGAATAGAAATTCTATATATAAAGAAAGAGAAACTGAAGAAGCACAAACACATATTTGTCGCTTAACAGGCGAGAAAAAACATTAAAAATTCATTTCAAATATTTTTTGTTTGATATTATTTAATAATCAATAAGGAGATGTTTAATATGCCTAATATGAATACAGAAAAATTAAAAATGCCTGAACAAGCTCCAGACATTAGAAATAAAAATTTTAAAGAGGTTGCACTTGGCTATACAGAAGAAATGGCAGTGGAAGAAGCACAGCGTTGTTTAAATTGTAAAAACAAACCTTGTATTTCTGGCTGTCCTGTTCATGTCAGAATACCTGAATTTATTGCAGAAGTAGCAAAAGGTAATTTTTTAGAAGCATATCAAGTTATTACAGATACAAACGCTTTGCCTGCTATATGTGGTAGAGTTTGCCCTCAAGAAAGCCAATGTGAATCAAAATGCGTGAGAGGAATAAAGGGAGAACCCGTTGCAATAGGTAGATTAGAAAGATTTGTAGCAGATTGGTATATGCAGAATCATGGTGATGATATGCCTCAAAAACCTGTATCTAATGGTAAAAAAGTTGCTGTAATTGGTTCTGGACCTTCTGGGCTTGCTTGTGCGGGAGATTTAGCAAAATTAGGTTATGATGTTACAATATTCGAAGCATTCCATACAGCAGGTGGTGTATTAGTATATGGTATACCTGAATTCAGATTACCAAAATCTATTGTGCAAAAAGAAATTGATAAACTTTCTGCTTTAGGTGTCAATATTATGACAAATATGGTAATCGGTAAAGTGCTTTCTATTGATGAATTAATGGAAGATATGGATTTTGATGCTGTTTTTGTTGGCTCTGGTGCAGGATTGCCTTCCTTCATGGGTATAGAGGGAGAGGCACTTGTAGGCGTATATTCTGCAAATGAATATTTAACACGTATCAATTTAATGAAATCTTACATAGAAGAATACGACACACCTATCAAAAAAAGCAAAGCAGTAGCTGTTGTAGGTGGAGGCAATGTCGCTATGGACGCCGCAAGATGTGCCAAGAGATTGGGTGCAGAACAAGTTTATATTGTATATCGTCGTTCTGAAACAGAAATGCCCGCACGTTTAGAAGAAATACATCATGCTAAAGAAGAAGGTATTGAATTCCGTATATTAACAAATCCTGTAAAAATATTAAATGATAGTAATGGAAAAGTTGCTGGTATAGAATGTCAAATAATGGAATTAGGAGAACCTGATGCTAGTGGCAGAAGAAGACCAGTCGCTGTTGAAGGTTCTAATTTCGTTTTAGATGTTGATACGGTTGTTATGTCAATTGGTACTTCTCCTAATCCTTTAATTAGAAGTACTACAAAGGGATTAGAAACAAATAAAAAAGGCTGTTTGATTGTAAATGAAGATACTAACGAAACAACAAGACAAGGTATTTATGCAGGCGGTGACGCTGTTACAGGTGCTGCTACTGTCATTCTTGCCATGGGTGCAGGCAAAAAAGCAGCCGAATCCATTGATGACTATTTAAAACAAAAATAATCAAGAAAGTGATGTTTTGTGAGAAAGTATATTATCTATAAACATATAGGAAATTTATCAAAACTAAATAATGGTTGTATAAAAGAACTAAATTTTATTTCATGGGATAATAGAGAGCCTGTATATGATATAAGGACATGGAATACAGAGCATACAAAATATGGAAATGGTATTACTATTACACAATCACAAATGGTAATGTTAAAAGAGTTGCTCAATAAAATAAATATATTTTAATATTTGTATTTCTTAAAATATATAAACTAATGAATGCTGAAAGGAAAACAATAATGAGAAGAAAAGACAGAGAAGTAACACAACCTGAAGAAATATTTGATATCATTAAAAAGTGTGATGTTTGTCGTATTGCATTTTTTGATGAAAAATTCCCTTACATTGTACCTTTAAATTTTGGCGTAGCATTTGAAAATGGTGTATTTACATTTTATTTTCATGGAGCAAATGCTGGCAAAAAAATGGAACTGTTGCAAAAAAATAATGCTGTCGCATTTGAAATGGACTGTAGCCACAAACTCATAGAGGGAGAAAAGGCATGCGATTATACTATGGCATATGAAAGTGTATGTGGTACAGGATTTTTGGAAAAAATAACAGAAGAACAAAAAATACAAGCATTCACTGCTATTATGAAACAATATACACAAAAAGATTTAGATTTTCAGCCTGAAAGAATCAAAGCAACTACTTTGTTAAAATTAACTGTAAATGAAATTACAGCAAAAAAAAATACAATACACTAAATAAGGAGGAAGCAATTAATGACAATTAAAACATTGGAAATGGGCTATATTGGTACAAACTGTTATGTTGTATCTGACGAAAAGGGTACTTGTGCCATTGTAGACTGTGATGGCAATACACAGCCACTTTATCAATATATTGATGAAAACGGATTAAAACCAACTCATATACTGCTTACACATGGACATTTTGACCATATTGGTGCAGTAGAAGATGTCAAAGAGAAATATGGTTGTATTGTTTGTGCTTGTGAAAAAGAAGCACCCTTATTAGCTGACCCTGCATTAAATGCCTCTAATATGTCATATAAGCCTTTAAGTATCATCGCAGATGTTTTAGTAAAAGAAGGTGATACAATACAGGTAGGTGATTTACAATTCAAAGTAATAGAAACTCCTGGACATACAGCAGGCAGTATATGCTTTTTCATAGAAAAATCCATATTATCAGGAGATACATTATTTTTAGGTTCTTGCGGTAGAATGGATTTTCCTACTGGTGATACTTCTGCAATGATGCAGTCATTAAAAAGATTAAAAAATTTAGAGGGTGATTATGTCGTATATCCTGGGCATGGTCCTGCTACCACATTGGAATACGAAAGAAAAACAAATCCTTTTATGTAATATTATTTCTGTCAAAACGTCGTTATCCTATTGTATAACGACGTTTTAAATTATCAACTTTATTTCTTTTCATTAAACACCATAGAAAGGAAAATCTATATATGGAAAAATATATTATTGCCTTAGACCAAGGTACAACAAGCTGTCGCTGTATATTATTTAATAAACAAGGTACAATCGTCAGTATGGCACAAAAAGAATATAAGCAGTATTATCCTAAAGCTGGCTGGGTAGAACATAACCCTAATGAAATATGGCAAACACAATTAGAATCCGCTCAAAAGGCACTCCAGCAAATTGGTGCAGACTATAAAAATATTTCTGCTATTGGTATTACAAATCAAAGAGAAACAACAGTAATATGGGACAAAAATACAGGTGAACCAATTTATCCTGCTATTGTATGGCAATGCCGTCGCACTGCTGAGTATTGCGATAGTCTTATAAAAAAGGGCTTAGCTGATACATTTCGTAAAAAAACAGGGCTTTTAATTGATTCTTATTTTTCTGCTACAAAAATACATTGGATACTTCAAAATGTGCCTCATGCAAAACAAAAAGCAGAAAAAGGTGATTTATTATTTGGTACAACAGATACATGGCTAATATGGAAATTAACAAAAGGTGCTGTTCATGCCACAGATTATTCCAATGCTTCTCGTACTATGCTTTTTAATATTAATACATTGCAGTGGGATAATGATATATTAAAAGAATTGGAAATACCAAAAGCAATACTGCCAACTGTTCATCCTTCCAGTTTTCATTTTGGAAACACACATAAATCTATATTCGGGGGAGAAATACCCATTACGGGCGTTGCAGGTGACCAACAATCTGCATTGTTTGGACAAAACTGTTTTACTGCTGGCAGTGCTAAAAACACATATGGTACAGGCTGTTTTCTCTTAATGAATACAGGAAACAAACCTGTTTTTTCTACACATGGGCTTTTAACAACCATTGCGTGGGGTATAGACAATCAAATCACATATGCCTTAGAAGGCTCTGTATTTACAGCAGGTGCAGCAATACAATGGTTAAGAGATGAATTACACATGATTCAAACAGCATCAGAAACACAAAAAATAGCAGAACAAGTGCCTGATAATAATGGTGTATATATGGTGCCTGCTTTTGCTGGATTGGGTGCGCCTCATTGGGACGCTTATGCAAGGGGCGCAATTATTGGGCTGACAGCAGGAGTCAATTATAAACATATTATACGTGCAACATTGGAATCTCTTGCTTATCAAACATATGACGTTTTAAAAGCTATGGAAGAAGATTCTAATATTGCATTAAAATGTTTAAGAGTAGATGGTGGTGCTTGTGCCAATGATTTTATTATGCAGTTTCAATCTGATATCATAGGAGTACCTATTGAGCGTCCTGTTTGCATTGAAACAACAGCATTAGGAGCAGCATATCTTGCTGGGCTTTATGTAGGTTATTGGAATGACAAAAAAGATATCAGTCAAAATTGCAGTATAGAAAAATCCTTTTATAGTACTATGACTGAAGAAGTGCGTCAAAAAAATTTAAAAGGCTGGCATAAAGCAGTTCATGCTACACTTGGTTTTGCAAAATAGTATGTTTTTTATACAATTCAACAAATAACAATATATTTTTCATTGCATGACATAGCATACTAATTACTGCTACAAAACAAATTATTATATAATATATTTTCAAAAAATTTTTGTGTTATTTTTGTTCATTTTACAAGCTATTTGGAAATTTTAAAAAAATTTTGCTTTTTGTTCTCTATTGCACATTTATACAATATATGGTATTGTTATATCTCAAAGAATACTTGATATTGTGTTTTGTTCATATTGTGTTTTGTTCAAAAATAAATACAATGGTCAATTTAGCTATAAAGGGGGTCGTCATACTATGTATGTCATAAAAAAAGATAACACAAAAGAAAAATTTAATGTACAAAAAGTAATTGTAGCTGTGAATAAATCTGCTTACAGAGCACTTGTAAAATTTACAGAAGATGACTTAAATTTTATATGCGACTTTGTAGAAAAAAAAGCTGCTTCTCTTGGTAAAGAAGGAATTCACATTAGTGAAATGCATAATATTGTAGAAGGTGCTTTAGAGGCAACAAATGCAGCCGTAGCAAAAAGTTATAGGGACTATCGTAATTATAAACAAGATTTTGTTCAAATGCTTGATGAAGTTTATAAAAAAAGTCAGTCTATTATGTATATAGGAGATAAAGAAAACAGTAATACAGATAGTGCGCTTGTTTCCACAAAAAGAAGTTTAATATTCAATCAATTAAATAAAGAATTATATCAAAAATTTTTTATGACAACAGAAGAATTGCAGGCGTGCAGAGATGGTTATATTTATATACATGATATGTCTGCAAGAAGGGATACTATGAATTGCTGTCTGTTTGACGTTAAAAGCGTTTTGACAGGTGGCTTTGAAATGGGCAATCTTTGGTATAATGAACCAAAAACATTAAATGTTGCTTTTGATGTAATAGGAGATATTGTATTGAGTGCTGCAAGCCAGCAATATGGCGGTTTTACAGTACCTTCTGTTGATTTATTATTAGAGCCTTTTGCAGAAAAAAGCTATAAAAAATTTTATGATAGATATGTTGAATTAGGATTGACACCAGAAAGAGCAGAACAAGAATCTGTAAAAGATGTTTTTGTAGATTTTGAACAAGGATTTCAAGGTTGGGAATATAAATTTAATACCGTAGCATCTAGTAGAGGAGATTATCCTTTTATTACTATGACAATGGGTACAGGTACAGGACGTTTTGCAAAAATGGCATCTATCACTATGCTGAATGTTCGTAAAAATGGACAAGGTAAAAAAGACTGTAAAAAGCCTGTTCTTTTCCCTAAAATTGTATTTTTATATGATGAAAATTTACATGGCGTTGGTAAGCCTTTAGAAGATGTTTTTGAAGCAGGAATACAATGCTCTAGTAAAACAATGTATCCTGATTGGCTGAGTTTAACAGGAGAGGGTTATGTTTCTGGAATATATAAAAAATATGGTGAAATTATAAGCCCTATGGGGTGCAGAGCATTTCTTTCTCCTTGGTATGAAAGAGGCGGTATGAATCCTGCTGATGAAAACGATAAACCTGTATTTGTAGGCAGATGGAACATAGGTGTTGTCAGTTTGCATTTACCCATGATTTACGCCAAAGCAAAACAAGAAAGTAAAGACTTTTATGAGGTATTAGATTATTACTTGAATTTAATTCGTCAATTACATATTAGAACATATGCTTATTTAGGAGAAATGAGAGCATCTACTAACCCACTTGCTTATTGTGAAGGCGGTTTTTATGGAGGACATTTGGGTATACACGATAAAATTAAACCCATTATGAAAACAGCAACTGCATCATTCGGCATTACTGCATTAAATGAATTACAACAACTTCACAATGGAAAATCTCTTGTACAAGATGGACAATTTGCATTAGATGTATTAACTTATATCAACAAAAAAGTGGAAGAATACAAAAAAGAAGATGGGCATTTATATGCCATTTATGCTACACCAGCAGAAAATCTTTGTGGTTTACAAGTAACACAATTTCGTAAAAAATATGGTATTATAGAAAATGTTTCTGATAGAGAATATGTTAGCAATGGATTCCATTGCCATGTTACAGAAAATATTTCACCTATACAAAAACAAAATTTAGAACATCGTTTTTGGAATTTATCAAATGGAGGTAAAATACAATATGTAAAATATCCTATTGATTATAATATAGATGCCATTCGCTCATTAGTACGTCGTGCTATGGATATGGGATTTTATGAAGGTGTCAATCTTTCACTTGCCTATTGTGATGACTGCGGACATCAAGAATTAGAAATGGACGTTTGCCCAAAATGCGGTAGTAGAAATTTAACTAAAATTGACAGAATGAACGGCTATTTATCCTATTCCAGAGTAAAGGGCGATACAAGACTAAATGACGCTAAAATGGCTGAAATTTCAGAAAGGAAAAGTATGTAACATGAACTATCATAATATTACAAAAGACGATATGCTAAATGGCGATGGTTTAAGAGTAGTACTTTGGGTATCTGGTTGTAATCATAGCTGTAAAAACTGTCATAATCCCATTACATGGGATGCAAATGGTGGGTTACCTTTTGACCAAAATGCGGAACGAGAAATATTTGAAGAATTACAACACGAATATACAAGCGGTGTAACATTTAGCGGAGGTGACCCTCTTTTTCCTGACAATCGTGCTGATATCACTATGTTAGCAGAAAAAATAAAAAAACAGTTTCCTCAAAAAACAATTTGGTGCTATACAGGATATTTGTGGGAAGAAGTGAAACAACTGGAAATCATGAAAAATATTGATGTGCTTGTAGATGGACGTTTTATAGAAGCACTTGCAGACCCTCAATTACATTGGAAAGGTAGTTCTAATCAAAGAGTGATAGATGTGCAAAATTCTTTAAAAACTTCTACTGTTGTATTACATGAATATTCTACATATTGATATGACTTTTGTTCATACAAATTTTATGGCAATAATCAATGAAATCTATGTTATCAATTAAGGAGAAATATTTATGAAAAAAATTGCAAAATTTGAAAAAGTAAGCTTTTCACAGTTTTTACAGGATTGGCAAAATGATTTTACTCAAACAACTAAAAAAGAATGTGAAGAAATTTATAATGCTATATTACTGCCTTCTCGTGCTACAAAAGGCTCAGCAGGATATGATTTTTTTGCACCAATTTCTTTTACACTTGCACCCCATGAAACATTAAAATTTCCTACTGGTATTCGTGTAAAAATAGAAGAAGGCTGGGTATTAAAATGCTATCCTCGTAGTGGTTTAGGTTTTCGCTACCGTTTACAACTAAATAACACAGTAGGCATTATAGACAGTGACTACTATTTTTCTGATAATGAGGGACATATTTTTGCCAAAATTACAAATGACAGCAATGAGCAAAAAACGCTTACAGTAGAAAAACAAACCGCATTTATGCAGGGTATTTTTGTAGAATATGGCATTACAGTAGATGATGCTGTTGAAACAATAAGAAATGGAGGATTTGGCAGTACTACAAAATCATAATTATTTATAGTATTATTGTATTTACAAAATGATATCATTACTATATAAAAGGGGTATGCAATATGGTAGAATCTTTTACATTTGGTATCAATAATTGTTATATACTTTCTGATACAAAATATGCTATACTGATTGACACTTGTCCAGAGCGTTACTGTAATGCTCTTTTTGAGGCAGTAAAAAATAAAAATATCACACTGCTTATTATGACACATGGACATACTGACCATATTGGCTGTGCAAAATATATTTCAAATCAGTTGCATATTCCTATTGCTATGCATCAAAAAGATGAAATATTGATACAACAGCCTTCTGCTCAAAAAATGCTTGCACATACACCATTAGGATTGATATTATGCCAAAAAGTAAAAAATCAAAAGCCTGTTCCTTATTTCCAGCCAGATATATTTTTGACACATGGGCAGTCTTTAAAAGAATATGGTATAAAAGCACGTATTTTTACACTTTCTGGACATACAGAAGGTTCTATGGGCATTTGGACACCTAACAAAGAATTTTTTGTAGGAGATGCCATGATGAATATTGGTGCTAGTTTAAAACCTCGTATTTATCAAAATAAAATGGAAATGGAACGCAGTTTTTATAATATTTATCAAAGTGATGCCACTGCTATTTATATGGGACATGGCAAACCCATTTTTAGACAAAATACATTGATAAAATGCACAAAAATGCAATATAAACAATATAAAGGTTGTATTTCCATGAATGCTTCTCATCAGCATTGTGAAATAGAAAAAAATAAAAAATAATATCTACATTGCAAAGGTAAAAACACAATAGGGTTGGTAGTCCCTATGCAGTTTTTTTATAAAATTATAAAAACTGTCAGTAGCCTTCCTCGCCTGTGCTTTTTGCACACAGGTCGTCCGTCCTTTGTTAATAATTAAAGGAGGAAGAAAAATGAAACAAATTGTAGCAACATTTACTGTTTTTTTTGAAGCACCTTTTTGGAAAGGTATTTATGAAAGACAGGAATATCACAATATTTCTGTTGCACTTGTTATTTTTGGAGCAGAACCTAAAGATTTTGAAGTAGCGCAATTTTTGACAGGACATTTTAAAACATTATCATTTAGTAATACAATGATTACAGAACAAAAACCAAAAGTAATCAAAAATTATAAAAGATTACAAAGAAATATCAAAAAACAAACAAATCAAAATGGTATAGCTACAAAATCTCAGCAGGCATTACAACAACAAAGAGAATTGTTCAAAACAGAAAAGAAACAAAAAAGAACACAACAAAAAAGGGAACTACAACAACAGCAATTTGAAATGAAACAGCAAAAAAAGAAACAAAAGAAAAAAGGACATTAAAACTTTATTAATATAAATAAGCCCCCTTATATTAAGGGGGCTTTATATTTGATAAGGAAAAACGCTAGTTTTTCCAGTAAAGTTTTTTGTCAAACTTTTTAAGTGAAAAGTTTACAGGTATAGATAGAGTCCACAAAAAAGGCTTCATTATTAAATATTTTCAACTGGTTTTGTTAGGGCAAGTCTTTCTGATACTTGAAGTGTTTTATTTCTCCATTTTTCAGAGCGGAAACGTATTACAAACAATATACCTCTTGTACATTCATCTATTGTCATAGCAATCCAAATACCAACTAATCCCATGCCTAAATGAACACCAAAATAATATCCTCCTAAAACGGCAAAAAACCACATAAATATAATTCCTATCACAACTGGGAATATTACATCTCCTACTGCTGTAAGACATTTTGTCATTAAAATATTAACTGTTCTTCCCATTTCCAAAAAGAATTCTATAAATAATATCTTTTTACCTAATGAAATAATTTGAGTATCATCTGTAAATATATGGAATATTGTTTCTGCATTAAAATATAATATCGCTGTTACGCTTAAAGCGATTACCATAGAATACAACAATGTTTTCCAAATGCGATTTTTTACTTTTTCCAAATCTCCTGCACCTATTAAATATCCTACCATTATTTGAGTTGCTTGTGATAATGCAATAGAATAAACATAAGCAACATTTGCCAGCATACTACAATATACTTTTGTAGCAATTACTGCTGTACCAAAAATATTAATAAATTTCAATATACATACTTGAGACAAATTGTAAGACAATTCTTCTCCTCCCGAAGGTATAGCTATATGTAATAAATCTTTTAATGTTTGTGTAGGAAATGGTTTTAATATTTTAGGTGAAATTTTAATATCAATATTTTTACGGAATAATCTAAATATAATAATCAGTCCTATTGTTTTACTGATATTAGTAGAAATTGCTGCACCTATAATACCAAGTTGAGGTAATCCAAATAAACCATTAATTAAAACAGCATTACCAGCAATATTGATGAGATTCATTACAACAGAAACATACATCACTTGTTTCATAAAGCCAAAACTTCTCAATATAGCAGCAAATGCAATATAAATACCTTGTACTACTGCAAAACTACCTACAATACTTAAATAATTTCCTGCTTCTTCTAATATATCATTTGGTATTTTCAGCCATGTAAAAATAGCATTATGACCAAAGCAAAGCAACATTGCAGCAACAATACCTGTTAATGTAATCAATAAAAGTGATACATTACACGTTTCTGTAATTTTACGTTTGTTTTGTGCGCCTAAATATTGAGAAATCAATATTGTACTTGCTATTGTTGTAACATTTAATACAATAATAACGATATTCATAATTTGATTGCCATTTCCTATTGCTGCAACAGAACCTTGAGAATAACGGCTTATCATAATCTGGTCTATATTACCTACCAAAAGCTGCAAAAGCAATTCTATAAATATAGGAACAGACATTTTAAAAACAGCCTTTGTAGAATCTTGCTGTACCATAAATATTATCACTCTCTTTCATTTTTCTTTTTTTCAGTGCTACTCATTATAGTACGATTTATTTCTTTTTGCAATAAAAAACAATATAAAAAAATGCTGAAAAACAGTATCAAAATCAACTGATTTTCAGCAAACATATTTACATATTCATGTCATTTATTTTTTTCTGGTTGATATAATTCTTTTCCGCCATCACAATAGGAATATAAAAAGCAGTTTTGGCATTGCGGACGTCTTGCAATACAGACTTTCCTACCATGTGCAATCACTTGTGTATTAAAACGAATCCAATGGTCTTGAGGTAGTATTTTCATTAAATCAAATTCTATTTTTACAGGGTCTTGATTTTTTGTCAGCCCTAAAAGATTAGAAACCCTTTTTACATGAGTATCTACTACAATACTAGGAATACCAAAAATATTTCCTCTTATCACATTTGCTGTTTTTCTTCCCACTCCAGCTAATGATGTTAATTTATTAATATCATTTGGTACATCACCATTATAATCCATTAACAATTTTTGACAGCAAGCAATAATATTTTTTGCTTTATTGTGATAAAATCCCGTAGAACGAATATCTTGCTCCAGTTCTGCTAAATCTGCCTCTGCAAAATCTTTTACAGAACGATATTTTTGAAATAAATCTTTTGTTACAATATTTACTCTGTCATCTGTACATTGTGCGCTTAATATTGTTGCAATTAGTAATTGCCATGGTGTGGTATGTTCCAAATAGCATTTTGTTCCCCCATAATGTTCATCTAAAAGCGTCAATATTCCGTTCAATTTCTCATTCATACATACTTCCTCCTATTATACATACATATCATTACACTAATTGATAACACATATATTTTGCTGTGATAATGTCCCTTTTTCCATAATCAAACAATATTACAGTTTCCTTTTTGCATTTGTTTTCTGAAAAAATATCATAATGAAAAAATCCAATATAACAACGCTTGGAAAGCTGTTTTGGTGTTTGTTCTGCTAAATGAGGTATTTTTTGCTGTATCAACGCAGTATGATTAAAATAATCCCAACGTTTTTGTTTTTCGTCTGGTGCTTCTTCCAGCCAGTCAGGCAATGTTTTAACATAATCATTTATAAAAATATCAAATTTCAAACAATCTTTTAAAATTTCCTGATATTCTGCTGTGCATTCTGTTTCTATCATAAAATAATAAAGTATAGAATACAATTCCATTTTACTATGCTGTACTGCATAATAATCTTTTTTCAAAAAATAATCTCCTAATGCTTCATAAAAATCAAAAGGTGTTTCAAAATAATGAATGGCACAAGCAATGGTATAATATGCCTTTCCGCTGTTATAATATGTTTCCACCATTTCTTCTACTTGTTTTAAACGGCATATTTCAGCATAACTCAATTCTTTTGTATAAAGTACTTCATAAACAGCATTTTTTCTATAAACAATACCATATTGTTCTGCATATTCCCTTAATCCAGAGCCTTTTAGCAATTTTAAAAAGCCTAGCTGAAACTGTTCAGGTTGTAAATTATATACATCATTAAAAGAATGACGAAAAGAATGATAATCTTCATAAGGCAATCCTGCAATTAAATCTAAATGTTGATGGATATTACCATATTGTTTGATACGTTTTACCACTGTTTTTAATTTTTCAAAACTAGTATTTCTTTGTATTGCTTTTATGGTATGAGGATTTGTAGATTGCACACCAATTTCAAATTGAAATAATCCTTTTCTTGCCTTTTTTAAAAGCAACAGACTTTTTTCACTCAATATATCTGCTGTAATTTCCATATGAAAATTAGTCACACCATTATCATGCTCTATTAAATAATTCCAAATATGATTGGCATGGTTTTCATTTGCATTAAATGTCCTGTCAACAAATTTTACTTGAGGTACATTGTTATCTAAAAAAAATTGTAAATCTTTTTCTACTCTTTCTAATGAAAGAAAACGGACACCCTTTTCAATAGAAGATAAACAATATTGACAACAATAAGGGCAACCTCTTTGTGTTTCATAATACAATATTCTATTTTGAAAGGCATCTATATTATCATAAACAAAATCTAAATCATTCAAATCAATAGGTGCTCTATTCTGTGTTGAAAAAATATCATTCCCTTTTCTATATGTAATACCATGTATAGATTGCAATTTTAATGTATTTGTAATCAGTCCCTTTACTATTTCATAAAATGTTGCTTCTCCTTCTCCTCTTATTACAATATCTGCTGATATTTGTGTCAAAACTTCTTCTGCGCAATAAGATACCTCTGGACCTCCTAATATAATCGTAACATAAGGCAGTATTTTTTTGATATTATCCACAATATTGCTAATCATAGCAATATTCCAAATGTAACAAGAAAAACATACTATATCTGGCTCTTGTCTACAAATTTCTTGTAATATAAAGTCCTCTTTATGATTGATAGTATATTCTGATAAAAAAATATGCTCTTGAAATTCTTTTGCATATGTTTTTAAACAATAAAGTGCTAATGATGAATGAATATATTTTGCATTTAATGCTGTCAGCAATATTTTCATTGATATTTCTTCCTTCCCAATTTATCAAAAACAAAAATGTATATTATTGATACATTTCATAATACTTTGCATAAATACCACCTTTTTGAATCAATTCTTTGTGACTACCCTGTTCTTCAATTCCTTTTTCTGTTAATACTAATATTTTTTTTGCATCTCTTACCGTAGTCAATCTATGTGCAATCGTTAATGTTGTTCTTCCTTTTGCTAGTTCTTCTAACGATTTTTGCACAATTTTTTCACTTTCATTATCTAAAGCAGATGTTGCTTCATCTAATATTAATATAGGAGGATTTTTTAAAAACACTCTTGCAATACTAATTCTTTGTTTTTGCCCTCCAGAAAGTTTAATACCTCTTTCTCCTACATAAGTATCATATCCTTGTGCTAATGATTGTATAAACTCATGTGCTCCTGCTTTTTTTGCTGCTTGTTCAATTTCCTGCTGTGTAGCATTTGGTTTACCATAAGCAATATTTTCCCCTACAGTACCCGAAAACAAATAAACATCTTGCTGTACAATACCTATTTGAGAACGCAGAGAAAATAAAGAAACATCTTTTATATTTTTTCCATCAATTTTAATGCTACCTTCTGTTACATCATAAAAGCGAGGAATTAAACTACACATGGTACTTTTTCCACTTCCTGAAGGACCTACTAATGCTACTGTTTCTCCTTGTTTGATATGAATATTTACATGAGAAAGTATGGTATGTTCTTCTTCCTCATATCGAAATGTAACATCATCAAATTGTATATCACCCTTTACATTTTGCAATTCCTGTGTAGTATCATTATCCACTATTTCCGCGGGTACGTCCATTACTTCTAAAAATCTTTCAATACCTGTCATCCCCCTTTGAAATTGTTCTGTAAATTCAACAATCCTTCTTACTGTCGTCAACAATGTTGTAATATATAATAAATAAGCTACCAAATCTCCCGATGATATTTTATGTTGTATCATAAACATTGTACCTATCACCAATACAGCAACATACATAATACCATCAAAAAGTCTTGTAGTACTTTGAAATCCTGCCATTGCTCTATACATTTCTTTTTTTACTTCTAAAAAATATTGATTTCCTTTTTCAAATTTTTGTTTTTCTATTTCTTCATTTGCAAAAGATTTTACGACTCTAATACCTAAAAGGCTGTCTTCTGTTCTAGCGTTAATTTCCCCTATTTGAAATCTTGATTTTTGAAATGCTTTTTTCATACGTTTATTAAATGTCATAGAGAAAAATAGCATAACTGGAATAATAGCAAATATTATCAATGTTAATGCAACATTGGCATGACAAAGTATTACAAATGATACCACTATCTTGATAAAAGCAATATAATATTCTTCTGGGCAATGATGCGCAAATTCTGTTACATCAAATAAATCACTTGTCATTCTTGCCATAATCTGACCGATTTTTGTTTCATCATAATAAGAAAAAGATAATTTCTGTAAATGGGCAAATAAATCACTTCTCATATTTGTTTCAATTTTTGCTCCCATAATATGCCCAGTATACTGCATAAAATAGTTTGCGGCTGTATCTATTATTCTTAATACCATATAAAACAAACCTAATTGACAAACAATATGGATACTTAATTTTGTCATATCTGATAATGCTGTGTTTGTAATATATCGTATTATCAAAGGCAATACCATTTCACAAATACAAGTCAATGTTGCACAAAATAAGTCCAACAATAATACCCATTTATATTTTTTGAAATAGGGCATAAATTGTTTTATTAAATACACCGTTTTCAATGATATTTTCCTCCTATTCCTTTTTGCCATAAACACTCAATAAAGCATGGTTACATTCTGCACCCATCAATATTGTAATAGCACTAAAATAAAACCACATCAATAATATAATAATTGCACCAATAGAGCCATATACTACTGAATAGTTCGCCATATTATCCACATAATAAGCAAATCCTATTGAAAAAGCAAGCCATGACAACAATGATATAAAAGCACCTGGAAAAACATATTTTCTTTTTGGTCTTTCACTAGGAGAAACATAGTACAATGATGATAATACACAAAAAAGTATGATTGTTAACGGTAAAAAACGCAGTTTGCTCCATAATAAAATAATTTGTTGTGGTATGATAAAAGGAACATAATTTTCTACCCATTGTAATACATTTTCTCCTATTACTACAATAAAAAGTGCAAGCAATATAAATAGTATAACTAATAACATATAAACTAATGTAAATATTTTATATTGTATTGCCGATTTTCTGGGATTTCCCCTATATGCTACATTAATAGCGTCCATTAAGGCATTGACTGCTCTTATAGGTGACCACAACGAAACAATCAATGAAAATGCTAATACTGTACTACTTCTATTTTCTGTCACTTGTGCAATGCATACATTTAAAAGCATTATCATATCTTCTGGTAAAAATTGTGATAAATGTCCTGATAAAGATACCATAGGAATATTTAAAAAACCTAATAATGTACTGATAAAAAGCAAAAAAGGAAATAACGCAAATATCAAATAATATGTTAATGCTGCTGCTGACTTTCCCACTTTATCATGCTGATATCTTTCTATTAGCTCTATCAAAAATAATATTATTTTTTGACTACCCTTATACTTTTCTTTTAACAGCATATACTCCCCCCTTTTTTTAATCTAATATATTGACTTTGATAAAAATAAAATTTATTCTTTTAATGCTTCCAGTAATGCCTTTCCGAAAGCACTCAATTCTTTCTGTTCTTCCTTTTGTTCTCTTTTTTGTTTTTTCATATAATTTTGTACTGTACTTTTAGAAGCACCTTTTTGTTCTGATATTTTTTTATGTAATGCATCTGCCTTTTCTCTAAATCCACAAACACATACATATGTTTTTTTATCACCATCTCCAAACAGTTCCATACGTTTATGGCAATTAGGACATCTCATATTTGTTGCTCTGCTTACATGAATACGTTCTCCACATTCTCTATCTTGACATACTAACATTTTACCTTTTTTACCATTTACAGCAAGCATAGGTTTACCGCATACTGGGCATTTTGTTCTTGTTAAATTATCATGTCTGTATTGCTCTGTACTATATTTTACATCTTTTATTAATTCATAGGTATATTGTTTAATTTCTTCTAAAAATTTATTTTTTTGTTGTTTGCCTTTGCTAATTGCTTCTAATTCTTTCTCCCATTTTGCTGTTAAAAGAGGTTCTTTTAAATCAGAAGGTACTAAACTGACAAGCTGCATACCCTTTGACGTAATATAAAGAGATGTTCCTCTTTTTTCAATATAAAATGAAGAAAACAATTTTTCAATAATATCTGCTCTTGTTGCAGATGTTCCTAATCCTCCCCCTATATATTCCTTCATAGTATTATCTTTCAAAAATTTAGAAGGATTTTCCATAGCAGAAAGAAGTGTTGCTTCTGTATATCTTGGCGGAGGTGTTGTTTTCATTTGTTTTAACTGTACTGCTTGACAGATATAACTTTCTCCTTGTTTCAAATCAGGTAAATTTTGTTGTTCTTCTTCCTCTTGTTCTGTTATATTTGTTGTAATAACTTTCCAACCCTTTTCTACAACAGAATTACCATATGCCGTAAATGTTTCTCCCATACATTCCAATGTTGCTTTTATATTTTCAAAAACATAATTACTATAAAAACAAGTCAAAAACCTTTTCACTACAAGCATATAAATTCTTTTTTCTGCCGTTGTCATAGAAAGCATATTAGCAGATTGCTCTGTAGGAATAATAGCATGATGGTCAGAAACTTTACTATTGTTTACACATACCTTTGCAATGCTCTTTTTATTTTTGATAATTTCAGATACAAATTGTGCAAAGTCTCCTTTTGCTACCGCTTTCAGTCTATCTGTTAATGTTGGCACAATATCATCTGTTATATAGCGGGAATCTGTTCGAGGATATGTCAATGCTTTATGTTTTTCATATAAATTTTGCATAATATTCAATGTTTCTTTAGGTGACATATCATATAATTTATTTGCATCTCTTTGTAATTCTGTTAAATCATAAAGCATAGGAGGTGTAATTGCCTTTTTTGTTTTGTTTATTTTTTGAACAGTAAAGCGATTGCCTTTTATTTTATCTAATATATTTTGTGCTTTTTGTTTATCAAAAATATTTGTTTGTTTTTTATCATTTTGATAAGTAACAAAAAACTTACCCAAATCAGCACGAACGATATAATAATCTTTTGGAATAAAATTTTTAATTTCCTGCTCTCTTTGCGCAATGATAGCAAGAGTAGGTGTTTGCACACGTCCTGCGGAAAGCTGGGCATTATATTTACAAGTTAATGCTCTTGTCACATTTAACCCTACAATCCAATCTGCTTCTGCTCTTGCTTGCGCAGAATGATACAAATGTAAATATTGTTTTCCTTCCTTTAGTTTTGAAAAGCCTTCCTTTATTGCTTTATCTGTTTGGGAAGATATCCAAAGTCTTTGTATAGACTTTTGAAATGATACTTTTTCCAATATCCATCTTGCAACAAGTTCTCCTTCTCTTCCAGAATCTGTTGCAATAATTAATGAAGAAATCTCATTACTTTGAAGTAATTTCTTTACTACTGTAAATTGTTTTGCTGTTTCTGGTATTACTTTTAATTTCATTTTTTGTGGAATCATAGGCAATGTTTCCATATTCCATTGTTTATACTGTTCTCCATATGCTTCAGGCTCAGCAAGTGTTACCAAATGCCCCAATGCCCATGTAACAATATATTTATCTCCCTCTATATATCCCCCTGCATTCTTTTTACATTGTAGTACTCTTGCTAATTCTTTTCCTACTGAAGGCTTCTCTGCTAGTACTAATATTTTAGACATATCAATTATCCTTTCTTATTTTGAAAATGGTATGCACAACTCAACAATACCTTTTCTGGTAAAAATCTTTCTCCTATATAAGCAATTTTCATCGTCAGCCCAGGTATAATTATCATTTTCCCTTCAAACATTTTTTTCAGTGCATATTTTGAAACATCTTTGCTTTTCATTCCTTTTAAACTAAATGAAACATTTGCCCTTTTATTAAATTCTGTATTCACAGGTCCAGGGCAAAGCACAGATATTTTTACATTACTATTTTCTTTTTGCAGTTCTTTATAAACTGCCTCTGTTATGCGCAATACATATGCTTTTGTAGCATAATATGTTGACATAAGTGGTCCTGGCAAAAATGCTGCTGAAGATGCAACATTCATAATATAACCTTTATTTTTTTGTCTAAAATAATCTACAAACAGTTTCGTCAATATATGAACTGCTTTAATGTTCAAGTCAATCATATTTAATTCTTTTTGCAAAGGAATATCCCAAAAATTACCAAACGCTCCAAATCCTGCATTATTGATTACTACATCAATATCTTGTTGTTTTACAATATTATATAATTTATAACAATCCTCTGTATTAGATAAATCCACTGTTATAATTTCTACATGAGTAGATAACCTTTTTTGTACTTGTTCCATTTTTTGGGTATTTCTAGATGCAATAATTAAATCATAGCCTTTTTTACTTAATAATAATGCCATATCTCTACCAATACCAGAGCTTGCACCTGTAATTAATGCCTTCATATTGATTACGCTCCTTATATCATCAAATTATTGTATGATTCATTTTACAACTTTCACAAATATTATATATTATACTGAAAATCATAATAAATAGCAATTTTACAAAAACGACAAAATATTATATTTTTTGTATGCTTTACACAGCATAAACAATAAAAAAAGAAATCCCAAATTGAATTTCTTTTTTATAAATACAAATTCTCACCCATATATAAATACATAAGTGAGAATTTATTGCTATAAATTAAAATTTTAATTCATCTACATCTGCTGTCCCAACGGGTATGGTATTGCTACATTCTGGACAAACAATTTCTTGTTCATTTTCCATTGTTTGTTCATCCACTTCAATTTCATTACCACAGTTCGGACAAATAAAAGAATACAGATAACTTGGTTCTTCGCTGTCATCATACAGCATTTCATCAAAATCATCATCTTCTTCCATATAGCTTTCCAGCATAAAAGCAATATCATCTAATACATCTAATATACCATGAAAAATTTTGCCTTCTTTGCTGTCTTGGGGATAGCCGCTGCCGTCACAAAGTCCTCGCAAATAGGTAATTTTCTTTTCAAAATATTCCATGTTACAGCCTCCCTTATTTTCATTAATTTTATAAAAATCAACATTATCCATATACAAAATGATATTATTCTTTTGCTCTGCCTAAATATTCTCCTGTACGAGTATCAATTTTAATAATTTCATTTTGATTGATAAACAAAGGTACTTGTACTGTTGCGCCTGTTTCTACAACAGCAGGTTTTGTTGCACCCTGTGCAGTATTTCCTGCAAATCCTGGTTCTGTATCTGTAATTTCTAATTCTACAAATAATGGTGGTTCAATACCAAACACTTGTCCTTCATAAGAAAGTATTTTCACCATTTCATTTTCTTTTACAAATTTCAATGTATCGCCAACATCTTGTGCATTTACTGCAATTTGGTCAAATGTTTCTGCATTCATAAAGTGGAATAAATCGCCATCGCTATAAAGATATTGCATATCTTGTCTGTCAATATGTGCTCTAGGCATTTTTTCTGTTGGACGGAATGTTTTTTCTACTACACTTCCTGTTTTGAGATTTTTGATTTTAGTACGAACAAAAGCGGCGCCTTTACCAGGTTTTACATGTTGGAATTCCAAAATAATAAATATATCGCCCTCATATTCTATTGTTACGCCGTTTCTAAATTCACCTGCTGAAATCATATATTTTCCTCCTCATAATGATATAGATTCTGTTATGGTGTTAACAAAATCCATTTAAACAAATCTCTTATTATTTTACTGGAAAACAAAGCTTTTTTCAATAAAAAATTATGATTTCATTACTTTTTTATTGTTTTAGCTGTTTAAAATAAATTTTCATGACTTGTTTTTCTAATCCTCTTTTTATTTTTGTTACAAACTGGTCACGATTACAAATAGGTGCTGTCATAATACAATATAAACCTGCATTATGACCACACCACATATCTGTAAATACCTGGTCACCTACCATAGCCGTTTCTAGCTCTGTTAATTTCATAGCAGAAATAGCCTTTCTTAATTTTTTAATACCTGGTTTTCCTGCTTTGTGTATGGCTAAAACCCTTAATTTTTGATTAAATAATTTTACTCTTTTTTTATTATTATTTGATAATATACAAATACGAAATCCTTGTTTTTTTAACATTGTAAATAATTCCACCAATGCTTCATCTGGCTCTGCAACATCATAAGGTGCAATGGTGTTATCAATGTCAAATATCAATCCTCGTATTCCCTTTTTTTTCAGTGTTTCTAAAGGCAATTCGTAAACAGATTTTATATATAAATCTGGAAATATACTATTTAAAATATGCCCCATATCACTATCCTCTATTCCTATTTATTAATGCTGTCCGCAACTTCCACATTGATGGTCGCCATCGCCACATTCGTGACCATCTTCATGATGGTGAATACATTCTGTATCTGGATTACCCATTTGTTCACCACTTAAATATTTTACAATCATATCATCTGCTGTTCCAACAACACCAGGAATCAATTCCATTCTTTTTTCACGAAGTGCATTTTTTGCACCACTACCAATATTACCGCATATCACAACATTTACAGAATGTACTGTTAAAAAATCTGCTAATGCTTCATGTCCAGAACCCTCTGTTGAAACAAATTCTTTATTTTTTATCAATTCTGCTTCTACATCATAAATAGTAAATTCTGGAGCATGACCAAAATGTTGATAAACCATGCCATTTTCTGTTGGGATTGCAACTCTCATTTTTTTGTTCCTCCTCGTTATTACACATTGCATACATTTTTAAATATTTACTATATCATTATATATCTATTCTATTATATAGAAGTGTTTTGTATAATGCAATAAATTATTTTCTGTTTTATTTATTGTTTTAAAAAATTTACTTTTCTGTATTTTTTGATATAATTGTAAAATACTAATTAAAAAATAATAAAAACAATGTCTTATAAAAAAACAAAGACTTGTAATATGGTTTATGATAAACAAAGAAAAGGAGTTATAAAGCATGGACGAAAGAATTAAAACATTAGCAAAACAATTAGTACATCATTCTTGCCAGTTACAAAAAGGAGAAAAAGTTCTGATTAGCTGTAATGGTGTACACCCTATTCCTCTTGTAAAGGCATTAATAAAAGAAATTTATACTGTAGAAGCAATTCCATTTGTAGAATTAAATACAAACAGCATAGAAAGAGAATTGCTACTTGGCGCAACAGCAGAACAGCAAAAATTAATGGCTGAAGTAGACAGTATGAGAATGAAACAAATGGACGCTTATATTGGCATACGAGGAGAAGACAATTTAGCAGAGCAATCTGATGTGCCAAATGATAAATTATCGCTCCACACAAGATTATACACAAGTCCTGTGCATCACGACATTCGTGTACCTCATACAAAATGGGTTGTACTTCGCTATCCTGCAAATTCCATGGCACAATCTGCACGCACCAGTTTAGAAGCATTTGAAGATTTTTATTTTGATGTCTGCAATTTGAACTACGATAAAATGTCTCATGCTATGGATAATTTGGTAAAACTAATGAATCAAACAGATAAAGTCAGAATTGTGGCAAAAGATACTGATTTAACATTTTCCATAAAAGATATCCCTGCTGTAAAATGTGCTGGACGTTGTAATATTCCAGATGGCGAGGTATATACAGCACCTGTTAAAAACTCTGTAAATGGTACCATTACCTATAATACTCCTTCAGAATACAATAGTTTTATATTCCAAAATGTAAAACTTACATTTGAAAATGGTAAAATTGTAGATTTTGATGGTAATGATAAACAGCGTCTTGAAAAAATATTTAACACAGATGAAGGCGCAAAATATATAGGTGAATTTGCCATAGGTGTTAATCCTTATATTACAAAACCTATGACAAATATACTTTTTGATGAAAAAATCATGGGAAGTATACATTTTACGCCTGGTAACTGCTATGATGATGCCCCAAATGGAAATAAATCTGCTATACATTGGGACTTAGTGCTAATTATGACACCTGAGTATGGCGGTGGTGAAATTTATTTTGATGATATTTTAATTAGAAAAGATGGAAAATTTATTTTACCAGAATTAGAAGTGTTAAATCCTGAAAATTTAAAATAGCATAATAAAAGCGTCGGGAAACCGACGCTTTTATTGATATTATTTTTCTTTAATTTTTGTTACTTGATTACTACTGTTAATTGTAACTTCTACTTGTATCTTTCCTCTATCTTTATTGTATTCATACAAATCATCTAAATTATCACAGTCATCATCATCAACATCAATATCTACACTACTCTTACATTGATAGGTATATTTGTCGGACTCTAAGTCTAATATAATTTCATCATCATTTACATCATAAAGTTCTCCTTCTACACCTGCCACATATCCTGTAATTTTTGTCACTTCATCATCTTTTACTGTTACTTTTACTTCTACTGTTTTATCATCATCTTCCACAGCAGTTTCTAAATCTTTTAAGCTATCAATATCATTGTTCTCGCCATCATCAATATCAAAATCAGTGTCGCTTGATGTCGTATATGTTTTGCTTCCTACAGTAATTTTTTTGCCACTTACGCTTTTTACTGTACCGCTTCCGCTTTTACTACTGGAAGAACTTTTTGATTTAATTTCTAATCTGTCAATGTAATTATCGTCATCTTCATTAATTTCTACTTCAGCTGTAAAATCATCATCATCATCTGCATCATTAATTTTATCAATCGCTTTATCTAATGATATACTAGAACCATCAAATTTTACTGTAATATCATCTTTATCAATTTTATAATCTGTGCCATTTTCAAATGTAATTTTTGATGTAGTCAATTTTTTAATTGTACCAGAATCTTCATAGCTTTTTGCTTTTGTTTTTGCCACTACTTTTGAAACATCTTCTCTGGAATCTAATGTCAATTCTACATAAATTTCTGTTACATCTTTATCTTCAAATTTTTCTATTAAATCCTTTACACTTTTATCTTTTCCGTCAATCGTTACAACAACACCACTTGCAAAATAATATGGTTGTCCTTTTATAATACGTATTTCATCTCTTGAAATATTAGCAATATTTCCCTTTAAAATTTGTTCTTCTTTTTTAGGTGCATCTGCATTAATTACCATTTTTGTAATTCTGGAGCCATTATATGTAATTGTTACACTCATACCAACTGTTACATCATTAAAATTACCTGTTGTACCATCTTTATATGTTGTAGGTACAGTGCTATCACCCATATATCCCATTACACTTGTACCATTATAAAGTGCTAACATAACATTGCTTCCACTTGACTGCATTTGTTCTATTTGTGCTGTAAATGTGCCTGTTGTTGGTAATTCTGGTTCTGCTGGCTTTTGTGGTATTTGAGGTGTTTCTGGTGCTTTTGTAATATTTTTCAGCACATCATTACTTTTGGTTATCATAACTGCCATTTCTGTTCTATTAATTTTATTTTTAGGATTAAAATTACCTAAGTCATCTCCAGAAAGTATGCTTTTATCAGAAAGTAATGCAACATAAGCAACTTTATCTGATGCAATAGTACTGTTATCGCCAAATTTTGTTGTAGTGTTGTTTGCTGACGCAGAAGTATCTACTGTTGCAATCGCTTTTCCTATCATACCAGCTACTTGCTCTCTTGTTGCCTGCACATTTGTCGCACCAGATACAAATGTCTTTGCTTCTGCCGCTGTAATTACTCCTGTTTCCAAACAGTAAGATACACTAGTATATGCCCATTCTGGAATATTTGCCTCTTTTAATGTAGTATTCCATTTTGTTGGCAAATCTGTTTTATTTTCTAAATGGTTTGTTGCTTTTAATAAATTATAAACAAGTTGTGCCGTTTCCACCAATGTTACAGGGTCTTTTGCACGAAATACCATTTTACCATCAATATTTTCTCCTACCATTAAATTGGCATCTGCTGCTTGATTGATATAAGTTTCTGCACCTGGCCAAGGTACATTATTGATATCAGAAAAATTTGCACCAAAGCTAACCATTGTTGCAGATACACTCATTATACCTGCAAGTAAAAAACTAATATATTTTTTCATTGTACAACCCCCTAAATAAATATAGATTTCATGCTGTTTTTATTATAGCAGGGTTTTTTATCTTTGTCATTCCTAAAGACACAAAAAAAGTTTTCAATTTTATTACAAAATAACAACTTTTTTGTATTTTTTATGGATAATATACTATTTTAAATAGATTTTATATTTATCATATCATATATTAAAGACAGTTCAGCGGGAGTTTTTATCATATTCTTTTTTAAAATTCTCCCGCTTAAACAATGCTATTATGATATTTCCCTTTCTTTTTCCATTTTTTCAATCATAGCAGTAATATTTTCATTTGCTGTAATTGCTGTACCATCAATATTTTCATCTGCCTCTTTTGCCAATATATCTGCCTCTGATTTCAAACGAACAACATCTTTTTGTGAATCTTCTTTTAAACGTAATCCTATCAATGCTGTTTTTCCCTCTATAATCACAGCCGCCTGTTGTATTTCTTCTAGTTGTAATATATTTTGTTTAATTTCTTTTGCTCTTTCCGATTTTGTTTTTCCTTGTTCCAATTCTGCTGCTCTTGCAATACGAATTTGAGAAAGATTATTTTCTAATGTGTTAGAGCGACAGCCAGTCAATATCATACCGCAACAAAAAATACCAAAAATAACTTTTTTCATATTGTTTTCGTTCCTTTCTATATTCTTTTTTTTAGTATGCTATCATATTTTCTATTTTATAATCATAAAATTTTGGTTACTGCCATCTATTCTATTTAAAATAAGTCATATTATTTTATTGACATTAATTTTTTATATTATGTATACTTTAGCTTTTTATAAAATTGTGTTATACTACATATACTGATTGTAGTGTAGTAAATTTTTTGCTATATTAATCAATATGAAAAAATTGTAATTTGAAAGGGTGGATTGACTATGTACGAAAATACAAGAAGACATTATAGAGTGGCACAAAGAGATATTTATGAAGACCCATATGAAGGTGTTTATGTAACAAAAGAAGAACAGCAAAAATATTTTATTGTAACGGCTGGACTAGTACTACTTTCTTTTTTAAGTGCTGTTGCAATCATATTAAAAAAGAAATAAATTTTTTATGATAATGAAAAATTTTTTCAACATTACTATTGTGTCGGCACGTCCGACACTTTTTTTCGTATGGAATACACTCTAGTATCATATAATATATGGAAAGGGTGTGTTTTTTTTGGTTAAAAAAATGATTTTTACAATTTTTATTTATATTATAATTGCTATCATCATATTGCCTGCAATGATTACATATTGTTCTTACCATTCCAAAAATACAAATGAAATACAAACCACAGAAACAGAAGGAGAACTTGCCTCTCCTGAAGTGGTACGATATCATACAAACGAATTAGAAGAATATGTCAAAGGTGTTGTTGCTGCGGAAATGCCTGCTCTTTTTGAAAAAGAGGCACTCAAAGCACAAGCTGTTTCTGCTCGAACTTATGCTGTACATAAAATGAAAGAAATGAACACAAATACCATTAGCTATGACATCGGACAAGCATATATTACAGTTGATGAAATGAAACAAAAATGGAAAAACCATTTTGAAGAATATTATAATCATATAAATGAAGCTGTTGAAGATACCAAAGGCGAAATTATGGTATATGACAATGAGCCAATATTAGCAGTATTTCATGCAGAAAGTGGAGGAAAAACAGAATCCGCAGAAAATGTATGGCAAAAGGAAATCCCCTATCTAAAAAGTGTAGACAGCAGTTTAGACATCAATGCACCTAATTTTGAAACAAGCATTTGTTTTACTTATGATGAAGTGCTAAAACGCTTTTGTAATAAATATAATGATTTTATACTAAATGAGCAAACACTTCCTCAGCAAATTTATATACAAAGCTGTTCTCCTGCGGGATATGTTCAAAAAATGCAAATAGGAAACAAAACATTAACAGGCAGAGAAGTGCGAGAAATACTAAATTTACGTAGTGCGAATTTTACAATTAATATAGAAAATAATAATATTACTTTTACAACAAAAGGTTATGGACATGGTGCTGGTATGAGTCAATATGGTGCAGAATTTATGGCAAAACAAGGTAAAACATATCGGCAAATATTGGAACATTATTATACTGATATTTCTTTTTCTACATATACAGCAAAAAATGCTTTTTCTGAATAAAAAAGGATTCCTTCGGGCAATACTATTGCTGGAGGTGTTACACACATGAATAAAAATTATTATCGTATACTGTGGGGCTGTCTTGCCGTTGTGGTAATCGCTGGAGGAATTTATTATTTTGCCGGCAGAGATAAAACACCAGTGCCATCTACTACAACACCCCAACAAACAGAACAAGCCGCACATCAAGTAATTGTAAATCAAACACCGGCATTGCAGGAAGCTGTTGAAGAAAGGGAATATCAATACGATAGTTCTGAACAACAAGAAACAGAAACTGTTTCAGCACAACAACAACAGCCTTTAGAAAGTGCTGCTGTTGTAAAAGAGGAAGTGAAACCACAAACAGAAAAACAACAGACAGAAGAACAACAAAATACACAGCAAGCTAGTATTTTTGAAAGCGAACCTCTTTTTGTTATGCCGTTAGCAGGTAATATTGTTATGGATTATAGTGCAGACCATGCAATATATGATGCAACATTAGACCAATATCGCACAAATGACCATATTTCTATCGGTGCAAAAAAAGGGGAATCTGTAAAAGCGTCAGAAGACGGCACAGTAGAAAGTGTAAAAACAGATGATGAAAGAGGTATCACAGTAGTATTGAATCATGGTAATGGCTGGCAGACTACATACAGCCAGTTGCAAGAGGATGTAGTAGTCAAAGAAGGAGATAAAGTAAAAAAAGGACAAGAAATTGGTTTCGTAGCAGAGCCTACAAAATACAGTGTAGCATTAGGCGAACATGTAGACTTTTCTATTGCAAAAGATGGTGTTACAGTAGACCCGAAAAACACTGTAGTAGAATAAAATAAGCATCACTTACTAAAAAGCTGATATTAACAGCATAAAAAACACTCCCTATACAAAAAGTGTGTTCTAAAAGTTACGCCATAGCTTTCAGAACATGCTTTTTTAAAGTTTATTTATTTTTTCTAGTCGTTCAGACAACATAGGTATTGCTTCATTTATCCAAAAAGTACCACTTAATTTTCCTGTGGACATACCAACATGAGTTTTAGCAAATTCTTCAACAAAATATATCTTTTCTGTCTTTGGAAATTCTCCTGTAAAATTTTTAAATATTTGCATAATATCCTTTTTTAAACTTTCAACAGAATATGGAATTTCAATAGTTATATAATAATTTTTTAAATATTCCCACAAAAATGGGTCACCACGAAGTCCCCATCACTCTGGTTCAGAAAAAATTTCCGATACAAAATATTTCATTTTCTTACCTCAATATCAATATATTATTTTCATACTATTACAATCATATAATACTGTCAATATATAAAGATGTCAAGAATGGTTTTCTATTTACAAATGAGAGCAATTTCTCTATAATAAAACATATCATTTTTAGACAAAGGAGGAAATATAAAATGATAAAACTTTATAATAGTGGTGCATATTTATTAAATGGTAATGAAATCATAGCAGATGATGAAAACGCTGCTGCAATATTAAAACAAAAAATGGGAAATGAAATTTCTAAACAACAAGCTCTACAAAACACAATGACTTATAATATATTAAAAAATCATAACACATCTGGAAATATGGAACATTTAAAAATCCGTTTTGACAGAATGGCTTCTCATGATATTACATATGTTGGCATTGTACAAACTGCTCGTGCAAGCGGTTTAGAAAAATTTCCTATGCCTTATGTATTAACAAACTGTCACAATTCTCTTTGTGCCGTAGGTGGCACTATTAACGAAGATGACCATTTGTTTGGTCTATCTTGTGCTAAAAAATATGGCGGTATCTATGTTCCTGCACATCAAGCAGTTATTCATCAATATATGAGGGAAATGATGAGTGGCGTAGGCAAAATGATATTAGGTTCAGACAGTCATACACGTTATGGTGCATTGGGTACTATGGCAATAGGTGAAGGTGGTCCAGAACTGGTAAAACAGCTTTTATGTAAAACATATGATATTGACCGCCCTGAAGTAGTAGGTGTTTATTTAACTGGAAAGCCAATTCCAGGAGTAGGTCCACAAGATGTTGCACTTGCTATCATTGGTGCAGTATTTGAAAAAGGTTATGTGAAAAATAAAGTCATGGAATTTTTTGGCGACGGTATAGAAAATATCAGTGTAGATTATCGCAATGGCATTGATGTTATGACAACAGAAACAACTTGTCTTTCTTCTGTATGGAAAACAGATGATAAAGTAAAACAGTGGTATGAAATTCATGGACGCAAAGAAGAATACATACTACAACAACCAGGAGAAATCGCATATTATGATGGTATGATAGAAGTAGATTTATCTAAAATCCGTCCTATGATTGCTATGCCTTTCCACCCAAGCAATGTATATACCATAGAAGAATTAAACGCTAATTTAATGGATATATTAGACGAGGTAGAAAAAACAGGTAAAAAACAGCTTGACAGTGACAAAATTACATTTACATTAAAAGATAAAGTGAAAAACGGTGCATTATATGTAGAGCAAGGTGTTATTGCTGGGTGTGCGGGCGGTACTTATGAAAATATATGCGACGCAAGAGATATATTAAAATCTCATTCTATTGGTACAGATGAATTTGCGTTAAGTGTATACCCTTCCAGTCAACCTGTATTTGTTAATCTTGCTGAAAATGGAGCGATTGCAGATATTATGATTTCTGGCGCAACAGTACGCTCTGCTTTTTGTGGTCCATGTTTTGGTGCTGGAGATGTGCCTGCAAATAATTGTTTGAGTATTCGTCATTCTACAAGAAACTTCCCTAATAGAGAAGGTTCTAAAATTACAAATGGACAAATTGCCTCTGTTGCTTTAATGGACGCTCGTTCTATTGCTGCAACTGCTATAAACAAAGGAAAGCTGACACCTGCAACAGATATTGATGTAACATATACTCACCCAGAATATCATTTTAATGGTGATATTTACAAAAATCGTTGTTATTTTGGTTTTAATGCTCCTGATAGTGCCACAGAGTTAAAATTTGGTCCTAATATTACAGACTGGCCTGCTATGAGCAATTTAACAGAAAATATCTTATTAAAAGTGGTATCTGTTATTACAGACCCCGTTACAACAACAGATGAATTAATTCCTTCTGGAGAAACATCTTCTTATCGTTCCAATCCTCTTGGGCTGGCAGAATTTACATTATCCAGAAAAGACCCCACTTATGTAGGACGTGCAAAAGAAGTACAAAAAGCTGAAAAAGCACGTATTACCGGAAATGCTCCTACAGAAGTGTATACAGAATTAAAAGAAGTATTTGAAACAATACAAAAGCAATTTGATATCAATGAAAAAGATACTGGAATTGGTTCTACAATTTATGCTGTAAAGCCTGGTGACGGTTCTGCAAGAGAACAAGCGGCAAGCTGTCAAAAAGTATTAGGCGGTTGGGCAAATATTGCAAGTGAATACGCTACAAAGCGTTATCGCTCTAATCTGATTAACTGGGGTATGTTGCCATTATTATTGGAACAAAAAGAATTACCTTTTGAGAACGGAGATTATATATTTATGCCAAACATACGCAATATTATTATGCAAAAACAATCTGAAATTACTGCCTATGTTGTAGGTAAAAATATGAATCAATTTACATTAAAATTAGGAGATTTAACAGATGATGAAAGAAAAATTATACTTTCTGGCTGTTTAATTAATTTTTATAAAGAAGCATAAACAATACAATTATTAATATGAAATTTTCATAATACATTTTTCCAGGAGGCTTAATATGTTTATTTTTAGTTTAAATTATATCAAACCAATTTCAGAAGTAGAACAATTTTTATCAGAACATATTCAATATTTAGAAAAGTATTATACTAACAAAAAGTTTATTTGTTCTGGAAGAAAAGTTCCACGAACAGGGGGAATTATTCTTTGTAATTGTGCTACAAAACAAGAAGCAGAACAGATTATAAAAGAAGACCCATTTTTTAAACAACAAATTGCTCAATATGAAATAATAGAGTTTATACCTTCTAAATCATTAGAATTATTTAAAACAATTATGGAAGAAACAAAATAATCAATTACAATTTCCCTAATAAAAATAAAAACTTTTAAGCTGTTAAACATATGAAATAAGCTGTTTCTCTCTTTACTTTAATGGACATACTAAATGCACCTAAATATTTTATTTAGGTGCATCAGTTTGTCAATAAAGTCTTTTTTGTAAACGCTATCCACACTTTTTTGAAAAAAAAGTGTGACAAAAAACTTTACTGGAAAAACTAAAGTCATTCCTTGTTAAATCAATTCTTTTTCACGACTTTGTTCCAACAAATTCATAAATTCTTTTCCTGTTATAGTTTCTTTTTCCAATAAGAATTTTGCAATATTATGAAGCGCATTTTGATTTTGCTCCAAAAGTTCTATTGCTTTTTTATGGCATTGTTTAATAATATGCAATACTTCTTCATCTATCTCAGCAGAAGTTGTTTCTGCACAGTTTTTTACATTTCTGCCATCTAAATATTTATTTTGTATGCTTTCTAGTCCTACCATATCAAATTTTTCACTCATGCCATATTGTGCAACCATATTTCTTGCTAATTCTGTTGCTTTTTCAATATCATTAGATGCACCTGTTGTAGCAGTATGAAATATAACTTCCTCTGCTGCACGTCCAGCTAAATATGTTGTAATTTGGTCTAATATTTCCTCTTTGCTCATTAAATACTTTTCTTCTTCTGGCATTTGCATGGTATACCCTAATGCTCCCATTGTTCTAGGTACAATGGTAATTTTCTGTACTGGCTGTGTATTTTTTTGCAGTGCAGTAGCTAAAGCGTGTCCTACCTCATGATATGCTACAATTTTTCTTTCGCTTTCTGTCATAATACGATCTTTTTTCTCCTGCCCTGCTATAATAATTTCTACTGCTTCCATCATGTCATTCTGTTCCACTCTATCTTTTCCAAAGCGTACCGCACGCAATGCTGCCTCATTTACAATATTAGCCAAATCTGCACCAGCTGCACCACTTGTACCTAATGCAATTTGATGTAAATCAACATCATTACTCAATTTAACGTCTTTACTGTGTACTTTCAATATATCTTCTCTACCTTTTAAATCTGGTTTGTCTACTATTACCCTTCTGTCAAAACGTCCAGGACGTAAAAGTGCCTTATCCAATACCTCTGGTCTATTTGTTGCTCCCAATATTACAACACCTTTAGAAGCGTCGAAACCGTCCATTTCCGAAAGTAATTGATTTAATGTCTGTTCTCTTTCGTCATTACTTCCCATTTGATTATCACGACTTTTTCCGATTGCATCAATTTCATCTATAAACACAATACAAGGTGCATTTTCTAGTGCTTGCTTGAACAAATCTCTTACACGAGAAGCCCCTACACCCACAAACATTTCTACAAAATCAGAACCTGAAAGAGAATAAAAAGGAACATTTGCCTCTCCAGCAACTGCTTTTGCAAGCAATGTTTTTCCTGTTCCTGGAGGTCCTACAAGCAATGCGCCCTTAGGTAGTTTTGCACCAATTTCTGTATATTTTTCAGGCTGATGTAAAAAGTCAACAATTTCTCTCAATGATTCCTTTGCTTCTTCTTGTCCTGCTACATCTGCAAATGTGATGCCTGTTTCCTTTTGCGCATAAATTTTTGCTGTATTTTTACCAAAGCTCATAGGACCGCCTACACCGCCCATTTTTTTACTCACAGAACGAATAATCAAACCAGAAATAATATAAATTAATAAAAATGGTAATGCCCACGAAGCCAAAAATGTAATAATAGGAGAATTATTTTGTACTTCACGATATTGTGTTGCGCCTGCTTTTATAATTCTATCTGTTAATACAGGGTCGTTTACAATACCTGTATAATATTGTTTTCCTATATTCGTATAAAATCCTACTTCGTTATTTTGTTCTGGCTTTTCTGTAATCACCAAACGGTCAGATTGTATTTCCACAGTATCTACTTGCTTATTTTCAAGCATAGTTAAAAATTGTGTATACGTAATTTCTGTTGCTCTTCTCATTGTTATAGATGATACAAAAATATTAAATATAGATGTAAATATCACTGCCATAATAATAAAACTGATAAGCATTTTTACATCATTTTGATTACTGTTTTTTTGTTGATTCCCTGATGGCATAATGACCCTCCTTACATAATTATGATTTTACTGCATAAAATACACTATGTAATAGTATACGCATAATTTTAATGCTTGTCTGAAAATATTAAGACATTAGAGCAAACTCTAATGTCTTAATATAAAAAATGATAGAAAATACTTTCAAAAAATAATCCTACTGTAAACCACACTGGCGCATAATCTAATCGTATCAAGCCATTTACATGATATTTACTTTCACTGTAATCCCAAGGACACACACCTGCAACTCTTTGTAATCCCCAACCAGAGGCATATTCTGCCATATAAATGCATATCATATATATCCCTCCTCTAACCACTGGCGGAACATCTGCTAAAAAAAGAAATAGTGGCTCTAAAAATACTGCTGTACCATATATAGGAAACATCCAAAGAGAAGTTTGTCCCATAAGAGAATAATCCTTTTTCAACAGAGAATGCAGTCCTGTCCATAAAATTTCCATTATCCAACCTAACATACCATATAATAAAAATCCTGTTATCATAAATATAGTATGATAACTATACTGTTTTTTATACCTGTATACTGTTGTTAAATATTGTATTGACATATATCGATAATCTATATATAATATATATAGATTATCGATATATAAAAGGGGAATGATTATGGGAATTGACAAAAGCTTATTAACAAGTTCTACCATTATGCTTTTATTAAAATTACTGGAAGAAAAAGATATGTATGGTTATATGATGATAGAAGAATTGTCAAAAAAATCAGATAATACATTTTCTTTAAAAGCTGGAACATTATATCCTTTACTTCACACTATGGAAGAAAAAGAGCTTGTGACTTCTTATTACAGCAACAGTAATAATGGCAGACAAAGAAAATATTATAGCATTACAAAAAAAGGAAAGGGACATCTCAAACAAAAAAAAGAAGAATGGCAACAATACAGTTGTACAGTAAACAAAATATTAAAAGGGGGTATGGCATTTGCATACTAATATCAAATCATATTTAGATATCGTTTGTGAACAAATTCGTTATAAAAAAGCACATACTATAATCAAAAAGGAATTAGAGGAACATATTACTGACCAAACAGATGCTTTTATTGCAAAAGGTATGGAGCAAGAAACAGCTATTAAAAAAGCAATTACAGAAATGGGTGACCCCATTTTAGTGGGAACGGAACTAGATAGAGTATATCGTCCTAAATTAAAATGGGAATTTATATTATTTGTATTTCTATTTTTATTTGCTAATATTGCTGTACGATTCATAATGCAAAAAAATTCTTCTTATATTCATTTTTTTACTATGGATAACATTATAATATTATTAATGAGTGTAGCTGTTATGGCAATATTTTATTATATTGACTTTACTATACTAGCAAATCATTCCAAAATGATTTATGGCATTTACGTTGCTGTTATGCTGTTGCTACATGGTTATTCTATGCTTTTTGGCTTTAATCATGGAATCCTTTTTCTGAACTATATCATTATTATACCACCCCTTATTTATATTTTTCCTGTCATATTAGTAGGTTTATTATATGATTGTAGAGGAAAATCTTATGGTACAATGATATTATGTGGATGTTCTTTTTTGATACCTGCCTTAATTGAATTTGACAAAGGACATAACATTGCAATATTATTAGTTGCTATAATTAGCTTGATATTACTATTAATGAGTATATGTAAAGGTTGGTTTTCCGTTAATAAAATATATGCTCTACTTTTGGTAATCATGCCAACAATATTATTTTTGATAATAATTTGTCATTTGCCACAATTTGATTATAAACTCAGCGAACTTCACTTTGCCATTACAGAACCTATGGGGGGAGATTATGTAAGGACAATATTACAAGCAAATATAAAAGGAGCAGTACTATTTGGTAAAGGTAATTTGGGTAATTTTGATAATATTTTCTTTTTAAATCTAGACTATTTGCTTGCGTATGCTTTACATTTTTGTGGTTGGGCAATATTTTTACTATTTTTTGCAATTTATTTCTTTTTTATTTGTCGAGGCTTTTTACTTGCCTACAAACAAAAAAGCCAATTAGGGTTTATGACTGCAAATGCTATACTAATTACTATTTCTTTAATAAGCATTTGGAATATTGCTTGTAACAGTGGATTTTTTATTTACGTCAATCAACTGGAAATGCCATTTTTTCCAAATAGTGGCTCATCAAGCATCATGTTTTTTATGTTAATGGGAATATTACTTTCTGTTTTCCGTACTGGAGATATGGTAACAGAAAACATTATAAAATATGATTATTTTAAACAGAATTTTGTTAATATTTCTGAAAACACTATACATATTTCTATACCAATTCCTTTTAAAAAAAATCACATCAAACAAAAATAGATAATATAAGGGAAAAGTCAATATATGGCTTTTCCCTTTTTTATATATCATTGCAGAATTTGAAGTATTTTTTGAGGTACTTGGTTTGCTTGTGTTAACATAGCCTGAGAGGATTGTATTAATATATTATTTTTTATATACAACATCATTTCTTTTGCCATGTCTGTATCTCTAATACGACTTTCTGCCTCTGTTAAATTTGTTGTTGTTATTTCTAAATTATTTATAGTATGTTCCAGTCTGTTTTGCATTGCGCCCAAATCACCTCGTACTCCAGAAATATAATCAATAGCAATATTAATTTTATAAAGTGCCTCATCAGCACCATATTGTGTACTGATATCCAATTCATCAATACCTAATGCTTGTGTAGAACAATTTTTTATTATTACAGCAACACGATTATAATCATCAGCAGTATCTCCTATTTGCAATATTATTTTTTTGCCCTCTGTACTTTCTGTTGTAATACGAATAGATTGAAGCTGTTGTTGTATATTTTGTTTTGTTGTTAAATCAATTCCTCCCATACCATAGTCAAAAGCCTTTGCATTTTGTTCTGTTTCACGTACTGCAATAATGCCTTCATCATTATGACGACGTACATCAAACAATTTGTTATGTTGTGCAGCATCAACTAATCTATCACACGCCTTTATAATATCAATATTATATTGTTCCATATCACTCAAATCAATTAATATTTCTCCTTTGTTGGCAGTGGTTTTGCTATTTTTTCCTACACGAAATACATATATTTCATCACCTATTTTTATTTTGCTGTTATCTGATATCAAATCATATAGTTGAAATGATGTACTTGCATATTTTGTTTTTGCTGTATTTGCTGTATCTGTTTTATTTTTATAATTGCCTGATTCAACACCAGGAGGTTTTTCTTTTGTAAAAACACTCCATGTTTCTACAGTAAAGCTTTGATTAGATGTACCAGTTGTAAAACCATTATCATTTTTATCTGCTGTAAATACAATCATATTATCTAAAACATTTTTATCAGAAAAATGGTCAAATTTTGTAGGAACAATAGAAGCTGTAAGTGTAATGTCTTTTCCATCATCATCTTGTATTGTAAATTGCTTTCCGTCTAAAGCTTTTAATATTTCTTCAGCAGTCAAATTCTTAGAGGCATCAATTAATATAGAAAAACATCTGCCATAATAAGAACCATGAAATCTTATGGTTGGAGTACCTTTTTTGTCACTATCAGTAGAAGCAACAAAGTCTGCATTTTTTGGTATAGGTATTTCAATTTGCAATTTATTATCATCAGTATAAGAAGCATAATGAGTTCCATGCCAATAATCTTTTAGCGGAATGTTCGGAAAACTTCCTATATTAGAATTTTCACCTTTCCAAGGGTCATTTTGTTCCCCTATGAAATACCCTTCTTCCCTTGCAGGAGAAAAAACTTTAGTGCTAAATACTAAGTGTGGAATTTCTCCATACATTTGACCTTTTTGAACTGTAGCTGTAACTGTAACAATAGTACCACTTGTTGAAAATGCATATTCTACTATATGTGAATAGTAGTAATCTCGCATAACAACTTTTTCACCATCAATAGCTTGTGCTATTTCTAATGCTGTCATATCTTTGCCACCATCAATCTCTATAATCTTGTCAGGAGTCAGATCCTTATCTATCTCCACTAATAGTTTTGCTTCATTTTCGCTGCCTGGATATGTGGGAGCTTTATATTCTAAATCTGAAATATCAAATACTATCGTCCATTTGTTTTCATTTATATTTTCAACCATTTCTTTTATACATGGCAACCATACTTGTTCTGTTTTACCTGAATCCCTTGGCACTTGCTCATATTTTAATTCTATATTCATATCAGCATTTACAATTTCTCCTATATTTTGCGGAACATTTTTTTGTACAAATTTTAAACCATTTGTCCCTACATCAGTTATAATAAAATCTGCAAATGTTACAGTGCTGTTGCCTATTGTATCATTTGCATATTCTCCATTAGGGCTTGATATTGCCGCTTTTAATGCATCTCTTATACCTTTTGTGCTGGACAAATCTGCACCATTATGTCCATGTTTTAATATAATTTCATTACTTCCTATTTTAATTTTCAATACATCTCCATTTTGAACATTTAAAATACTATAATTACCCAAATCAATACTAAATTCTGCCTTTTGTTTTTGTCCTGATGTTGCTGTTGTTTTATGAACAATAGTATGAATGACTTCTGTATTTCCCACTTCTGGTATTGTAATGTCTTTTGTATCTATAAATGTAGCTTCTTCACTTCCCTCATTACCATTCAGTAATTTTATGCCATTAAAATTTGTTGCTTCTGATATTCTGTCAATTTCTTCTAATATCTGATCCATTTCCTGTTGTAAACTTGCTCTGTTATTGTCGTCATATATACCTTTTAAGAAAGTATTTTTTTTCATAATTTTTTAAATATTATTAGACAATTTTAATAAATTATGATATAGTAAATGAATAAAAGCTTATTAAAATTGTCTTTATTTAAGTAATAGTATAAACCTTCTAAAAAAGTATACTTATACCAAAAATAACATTTCATTTATGTTTTTTTACTTACACAAAAATTGAATAAAAAAGTTTTATATATTTATCAACATAATATTTTTAAAATACATATATCGTTATTGTATAACATTTGCCAATATTTCTGCCAAAGGAGTCATAGCATTGTGTGCCTCCTCTTTTGTATTCATTTGACTGCCTACTTCTATCAATAAAGAACGTGGTTTCATATGTAAGCTATATCGATAGGCATGAATGTATATTCTTCTTGTAAAATCTGGAAAAAGCGATTGTGCTGTTGTTTGCATTTGTAAACTAAATGCTAAATTATCCTGTAAATTTTCATTGGTAAGTCCTTCTGTTGGCTGAGGAACACCATCTTTATTTAAACGACACATACCATTAAAAAACATTATTTTTGCACATTGCTTTCCATTGATTTCTGTTACTAAATGGACATTCTCAGGTAAACCATCTCTATGCATATCAATTACAACCTGTATACTAGGATTTTCTTCTAATATTTTTGAAATAGGTGTTTCCATTCTTTCATAAGCTCCTAATATTTGTCCTTTTCCATCTACAATATCATAGCGTCCTGTATCATGAAGTACTTTGATACCATATTTTTTTTCTAATATATTTTTTAATTCTTCCCCTACTCCCCATATACCTTCGCTCATATCTTTTGACATATCACTATCAATAAATCCTTCTGTAGAGTGTGTATGAAATATTAAAACTTTGGGTTGTTCTCCTGTATTGTCAATCCGGAAATCTTTTTCCAAAAATTCTTTTGCTTTAATATCTCCATTCAGTAAAGCTGTACGAGAATCTACTAAATAATAATTTTGTTTTAAAAAATCTAAATTCTCCATTTTTTTCAAAAGCTCCTCTGTTATTTTTGTTGTTGTTTTTTTTGTAGCATTTTCGGGAGCTTGATATGTAATATCATTAAAGCCTATAATGTCTCTTGAAATTTCTTGTACTAACTCTGGGTTTTTGTCATCTTTTGTATCATCCTGACTAAAAATTTTATTCATAGGTATATTTGTTTTTCTCTCTGCTGTTGTAGGAACAACTTCATTAATAAAAGCAGATGATATTTTTTTTGTTACAAAAAAAGCCGATATTATAAAACAGGCTAAAAACCCTATTATACTTTGCATAATCACTTTTTTTAATTGGGACTGCTGTCTAAAACCCATTTTATATATCGCCCCCTTTCAGTATCTGCTAATAGCCCTTATTTACAGCATATGTATATCAATATAAATAAAGAACTATAAAATAATTGGAAATATTCAAATAAAGTATTTGAAAATAATATACTGCATCAATAAACGCATTTAAAAAATTTACAAATATAGACAGAACTCACAAAAAAAATGATAAAAAGCGAAAAAAATTCTATAAAAATTTTTTCATTTTTTTGAATAAAATGACTATTTTTCATCGTCTAAATAGAGTAAGGGGGGTATCAATATGTCAAAATTAAAACAAATATTCCAAAAAAGAAATTTTATTGTTTATACAAGCATATTATTAATTTGCTGTATGATTATTTATTATATAAATTATTTAAAGAATCACACCACAGAAATGATTTCTTTGCCCATGTTAACAATAGAAGATTTTCATGAATATTCTGAGCCAGAAATTTATTTTGCTTATGATATTTCTGAAATCTATAACGGTAACCCTTGGAAACCAGAATGGAACATCTCTGAACTACCTGCCTTTTATAACACCAGTTATAAAAATTATAATACTGCTGATACTTATGAACAAAAAATAAATGTTATGAAACAAAAAATAATATCTGCTCAAAAAATAGCTCAAAATTTTAGTACAGCAGCATTATATAAAATGATATATGGTTCTGAACAAGGCAGTATAGAAAATGAGGAATTTTTACTTTCTGTAAATACCCATAATGATATCATTAATATTACATTTAAAAATGCTATATCACTTCCTTTTGCCATAGAACAGCAAAATAAGGAACAATTAGAAAAAATAATATATTACTTTATTGATACATATAAATATGCTTTGCATTGGCAAGAAGGAAAAGATGCACTTTCTTTTCAATATGATGCAAATGGTATAGGACATTTTGAATTAATAGCATATGAAAATGGGGATACATTAGAAAAACAATTTTTAAATTATCATTTTAATACAGTATCCATAATATTAAATCAACAGAATCAAATTACTTCTTTTGTTATTACAAAAACAGATATCAGTGACAAAATAGAAAACTACCCTATTATCACGGAAGAACAGGCACAAAAATTATTATATAAGGGAAAATATATATCTACATCAGAATACGACTTTTCAGAAAATATGCCTATTGTAAAAACAGAGCTTGTATATAAAGCAACAACATATGACAGTATTTTTATGCCATATTATAAATTTTTTGTACAACTTCCAGGTATAGAACAAAATGGATTACATTGCTATATGACATATTATGTTCCAGCAATAAAGGAGCAATATTTAAAAAATTTTAGTAGCTTATGATGTCATTTTGACTAAAATATTTGTTTTTTTATCACTATATTTTATAAAAAATGTATTTTCTCTAATTTTCTCTTGCTCTTTTTTGCTGAAACAGCTAAAATAAAATTGGTACAATGACACCGTTGTATAATTAAGGGGGCAAGCAAATTCCCAATCAGTGGGAGGTCATGAAACTTGGAAAACAAGCAAAATCAAAATCACACAGAAAATGGTACAAATACAGGGCAAAATCAAAATACCATTTCATCTATGTTTTGGGAAAATTTTGATAACGTGGATACAAAAGCTGAATTGGAAAATAAACAATCATCAAAAGCAGATATAACACAAAATACAGAAAAAATGGATACTATTATTTTTTCTGAAGGTCAAAACATACAGCAAAATAACGAAGACATAGAAAAAACATTAGAAATTAGCAGTATTGTGCTTTCTACAAACAAAGAGGAAGATTATGAAAGCAATATTATAGAATTGGATAAAACAATACAAATAGATATTGATGCAATTGATGCTGCTATGTCAAATATGAATCATCAAAATGACAATGTCTCTAATGTTGTAGAACAAACAACAGATGTCAGTACTGTAAACACGGAATCAGAATATATTACAGATGCTAATACTGAAAATGCGGAATCTGAACACAGTGCAGATATCAACACTGAAAATACTGAACCAGAACATAGTACAGATATCAATACTGAAAATGCGGAATCTGAACACAGTACAGATACCAATACCGAATTGGAACAAACAAAAATGATTATTCCAATACAGTCATATTCATTAGAAGAAACACAGCGTTTAGATACTATACATGAACAAACTAAAAAAAGTCCTTTTTCAGAAATACTCCAAAAAGTAGAAACCAAAGATTATACAGATGATTTAGGAGATAAAAATGCTTATTTAGATACATTTGAATCTGAAAACTTTGAGGAAGAAGAAAATTTTGATGATGAGGAACTTTTAAATGAAGAAGATGATATTTATTATGATGAAGAAACATCACTTGCTTTGTATCAAGCTGAAAAAAAACGCTTAAAAATAATATTGCTTTGTTCTGTTATGATAGGAATTGTTGTTTTTTTGGTAGGCTATATTATTATGGGTGTGCATCAAAAAGAAATCAGAGAAGCACAAAAACAACTGCAAGCAGAACAATCCTCTGTTATAATGGACAGAAGAGTTGTTATGGTTCGCACAGTTGCTACTAACAGAGAATTATCTGTACATGATATTAATACAAACGAAGAATATATTATTAAAACAAACAGTGATACAAAATTTATCAATCGTTCTGGACAACAGTCTTCTGTCACTAAAATACAGAGAGGCGATTTAGTTTCTGTAATAATGAACGAAGATGGACAAACAGCAAAACAGATACAATATTCTGCAAGCACATGGATGGCAAAAGAAGTAAGTGGTCTGACTGTTGATACAGAACAGCAAACAGTATCTATCACATTTATTAACGGAACAGAAACAAAAACATATCATTATGGAGATGATAATTTATTTTTATATAAAGATGGAGAAATTGCTCCTGAAAATATTGACCCCTGTGATATTGTTACAATGCAGGGACGAGGCGATAGAGTATGGTCTATTAAAGTAATAGAATCACATGGAAATATGACAATAACACATAAGGAGGATATTGTGAATGGTATTTTAACTATTGATGATAACCAAATGATTGCTTTAAATGATTTTACAGTATTAGCCATTACAGAGGGTGTTCATACTATCTCTGTTTCAGGCGATAATATAGAATCTTTTTCAGATACTATATTTGTTGTACCAAATGAGGATTTTGAATATGATTTATCAAAAGCACAATCCAAAACTGGTGTTGTAATTATTCATGCTAATGTATATGATTTTAAATTATATATCAATGGTGCAGAAGCAGATGGTACAAAGCCGATTGTATTACCCTTAGGAGAATATGATATTGTTGTATCAAAAAATGGTTATAAAAAGTGGAATCAAAAAATTACAGTGGTAGAGCCTTCTATTACAATAGATGTTAATATGGAAGAAGACATTCAAGAGGGTATTATATCATTCCATAGTGTGCCAGAAGGTGCGTTGATTATGTGGGATAACAAAGAAGTTGGTGTAACACCTTTTGACCAAAAAGTTCGTTATGGCGTTTATACCGTAGATGTCATATTAGAGGGATATCAGCCTCATAAAGAAACGATTGTTGTTGATAAATCTGCTGTCGATGTCATATTTTATTTAACACCTGAAGAAAGTACAGCAGAAACAAACCAATTACAATAGCACAATTATAAAAAGAGGAGGAAACAAAAATGGATTACAAACAAAAATATGCTCAATGGTTAGAGGACGATTATTTTGATGCCGAAACAAAACAAGAATTAAAAGCAATTTCAAATGATGACAAAGAAATAAAAGAACGCTTTTACAAAGATTTAGAATTTGGTACCGCTGGATTAAGAGGTATCATAGGTGCAGGTACAAACCGTATGAATATTTATACTGTTGGAAAAGCAACACAAGGTTTAGCAAACTACATATTATCTCAAGGAGAAGAAACAGTAAAAAAAGGTATTGCTATTGCTTATGACTCCAGAAATATGTCACCAGAATTTGCTGAAACAACTGCTTTAATTATGGCTGCAAATGGTATACCTGCTCACATTTATCCTTCATTGCGTCCAGTGCCAATGCTTTCTTTTGCAGTACGTCATTTAGGTTGTACAGCAGGTGTTGTGATTACAGCAAGCCATAACCCTCCAGAATATAATGGATATAAAGTATACTGGGCAGATGGCGGACAAGTGCCTGCTCCTCGTGACGGCGAAATTACAGCAGAAGTAAACAAAGTAGAAGATTACAAAGATATTAAAAAAATCAGTTTAGAAGAAGCAAAATCTAAAAAACTTTACAACGTAATTGATAGTTCCGTAGATGATGCATTTATTGAAAATATAAAAGCACAAACATTTAATAATGATTTAGTAAAACAATTAGGCGATGATTTCAAAGTAGTGTATACACCAATACATGGCTCTGGTAATGTTCCTGTACGTCGTGCTTTGGAAGAATCTGGATTTAAAAATGTATATGTTGTAAAAGAACAAGAACAACCAGATGGCAATTTCCCAACAGTAGACTATCCAAACCCAGAAAACCCTGATGTATTTACACTTGCTATCAAATTAGCAAAAGAAAAAAATGCAGATATTATTGTTGGTACTGACCCAGATGCAGATAGAGTGGGTGCTGTTGTAAAAGACGACAAAGGTGACTATATTGTATTAACTGGAAATATGACAGGTGCATTATTAACAGAATACATTCTTTCTCAAAGAAAAGCAAAAGGTATATTACCTGCAAATGGTGCTGTTATTAAAACAATCGTTACAACAGAAATGGTTCGCCCTATGTGTGAAGAATATGGCGTAAAATTATTTGATGTACTGACAGGATTCAAATATATTGGTGAAAAAATTAAAGAGTTTGAACAAAGCGGAGAATATCAATATATATTTGGCTTTGAAGAAAGTTATGGCTCTTTACCAGGCACTTATGCAAGAGATAAAGATGCTGTTGTTGCAACATTATTGATATGCGAAATGGCAGCATATTATAAATCTAAAGGTATGACATTATATGAGGGACTTGTATCACTTTATAAAAAATATGGTTTCTGTAAAGAAGGTATTAAATCCTTAACATTAAAAGGCATTGAAGGACTTGAAAAAATACAAAAAATTATGGCTACGTTTAGAGAAAATGCTCCAACAGAATTTGCAGGTATTGCTGTAACATGGGCAAGAGATTATAAAACAAAAGTATTTAAAAATATAAAAACCGGTGAAACAGAACAAGATACATTACCTGTATCAGATGTATTGCACTATACATTAGAAGATGGTACATGGATTTGTATCCGTCCTTCTGGCACAGAACCAAAATTAAAATTCTACTATGGTGTAAAAGGTACAAGCGTTGCAGATGCAGATGCAAAAATCAAAGCATTAGATGAAGCAGTAGATAAAAAATTGGCTGATATTTAATTGATACAGAACCCCCTGTCCTAACGATAGGGGGTTTTATTTATATTTTAATTTATAAATTTTTAAATACTTCTAATATTTTTATATATTTTCCTTGTCTGATTGTATATTTTAATATACAATATTATATGTAGTAAATTGGTATACAGTATAAAAACAGGAGGAAAAACATTGCATGAAATAAAATTGAGGGCAAGAGCCAAAATTAATTTAACATTAGATGTCATTGGAAAGCAGTCAAATGGTTACCATACAGTGTGTATGATTATGCAAACATTGTCCCTCTATGATGGTATATACATCAAACGCATAGACAAGCCTGTTATTCGTATAAAAAGTAATTTGGACTGGCTGCCCACAGATGAAAAAAATCTGGCTTATAAAGGTGCAGAATTATTAAGAGATACATTCCATATACAAGAAGGCGTTTTTATATACCTTGACAAAAAAATACCCGTAGCTGCTGGATTGGCAGGAGGAAGTACAGATTGTGCTGCTGTTATGGTTGGCATGAATAAACTTTTTAAATTAGGACTTTCTAAAAAGAGACTTATGGAATTAAGTTTACAATTAGGTACTGATATCCCTTATTGTATATTACAGGGAACAGCATTAGCAGAAGGACTTGGAGAAAAATTAACACCTATTGCAAATGGGTGTCCCTTTTGCTATGTTTTATTAGCAAAACCAAATATCAGCATTTCTACCGCTTCTGTTTACCAAGCACTTGAATTAGAAAAAATACAAAAACACCCTAATACAAAAGAAATGCTTTTTCAAATGCAACAAAAAGATATCACTGAAATGGGAAAATTACTTTGTAATGTATTAGAAACTGTTACCATTCCCAGACATAATGAAATTGCACTTTTAAAACAAAAAATGCTTATATTAGGTGCAGAGGGTTCTCTTATGAGTGGGAGCGGTGCAACAGTATTTGGTTTATTTAAAGAAAAACAAAAGGCAAAAGAAGCAGAATATATTATTAAAAAAGAATTTGGTTTAAGAGATGTGTTTGTTACAGAAATTTGGAATAAAAGAAAACGAAAACACTTTCATAAATAAAAGTACTTTCTTTTTTATAAAATTTGCATGTTATCAAATCATAAATTTAAGGAGAGGATATTATTATGATGGACTATAAATTTAACATTAATTCAAATGAATATTTACCTTTAAGAGATGTTGTATTTAATACACTAAGAGATGCCATATTAACAGGAAAATTAGAGCCTGGTGAAAGATTGATGGAAAATCAGCTTGCAGAAAAGCTAGGTGTAAGTCGTACACCAATTAGAGAAGCATTGCGTATGTTGGAACTTGAAAATCTTGTAGAACTGACACCTAGAAAAGGCGCACAAGTATTAGATATGAGTGAAAAAGACGTTGTGAATGTATTAGAAATTAGAGAAGTATTAGAAGGTTTAGCAACACAACTCGCTTGTAAAAAAATGACTAATGAACTTTTTCAAGAACTCAAACAAGCAGAGCAAGAAATGGAGCAATCTGTACAACAAGAAAATATTGAAAAAATGGTAAATGCAGATGAACGTTTTCATGACGTTATATTTCTTTCCACAGAAAATGAAAAGTTAATACAAATTTTCAATAATTTAAAAACACAGCTTTATCGTTATCGTATGGCACACGTAAAACTAGACAGTGGCATGGAAAATATTATTATGCAACATAAAGCACTTTTAACGGCAATAGAAAATAAAAATGCCTCTGATGGAGAAGATTTAGCAAAAAAACATATACAATATCATGCAAAATTTATACTAGACGTATTGCAAAAAAAATAGTAAATTATTTTAAACATTAATATATTTCATTAATTTTTGAGAAAAAAAGGGGAAAATAGCAAAATCATTCTCATTCTGTCATATCAGCGCAGGATATGTTGTTTTTTTCGTCCTTTTTTTCTTGCATTCCTACAATAGATAGCATAAAATGGAATATAGTGAAAAAACAATATATCTTTCAAAAATATGAAACATTTTATTTTGACACTACTATTTTATAAATGATTGTATTGTTGCACAGAAAGGAGGCTATATATGGACTCTAAGGGAAATTTCCCAAAAAGGGAGGAACGTGTGCCTTATGGACGAGCCATACCGAATGAAATTCCCAAAAAAAATAACAAAAAAAGTAAGAAAAAATTGTCCCCTTACAGGCAAAAATATAATGCTCAACACAATATCAAACCAATAAAACGTAAAAAAATACTTAGAAAAGGTATGCCTGCAAAAAATCGACGTTTATTAACGCTTATTATTGGTATTTTAGCAGTTGTATTACTTCTCTTAATATTGTTCCGCCAAAATGGTAAAGAAGTATTTATTGGAGAAACAAGTATGGGTATTGTAAAAGATAAATCTATTACACCAGATGCTTTAACAGAAACATTACTTGCACAACTTCGCCAAGAAGTGGGTGCAAACATACAAATCAATGAAACTATTGATGTAAAACCTGTTCATATATCAAAATCACGTGAAAAAGACGTTTGTAAAATGGAGTATTTAATACCTTCCATGCGTCAAAAAGTTACATACCTTGTAGAAGCTGCTGCTATTACAGTAGATGGTAAAGAAGTCGTAATTGTTGAAAATCAAGAAGAAGCAAATGCTGTATTTGAATCATTACAGTCTGAGTATATTCCAGAAGATGCAAGCAGAAATATTATAGCTGGATTTAAAGAAAATGTGCAAGTTGTATTAAAATATGTAGACCCTTCCGTTATTGTAGCAAAAGAAAATGCAATACAAACACTCAAAAGTGGTACAAAGGTGCAAAAAACATATACTGTACAAGCAGGAGATGCTCTTTATAAAATTGCTGCACTATTTGAAATGACACAGGAAGAATTAAAAGCAATGAATGCTGATACAATACCATCAAATGGAAATTTACAAGTAGGCTGGGTATTAAATGTTATGGCTGAAGAGCCTATGGTTTCTGTTAAAACAGAAGAAACAGTTGTATTGACAGAAGTGCAGGAAAGAAAAACCGTATATCAGCAGGATAATACAAAAAACAAGGGCTATCAAAAAGTGACAGAAGCAGGCAAAGATGGACAAAAAGAAATTACAAAAAAAATTACTCGTATCAACAACGAAATTATTTCAGAAGAAGTTGTTGATGAAAAAACAACCGTAGAACCTATTGATGAAATCATCGTACAAGGTACAAAATAATATATACTAAAACTTTTTACATGATACATAAATCATATTGGTTATTGCTGTACTATCATCTATTACCAATATTTTATAAAAAAAATAATATACCATAAAAATAATTGTACCAATTATGATAAAATATGGTATAATAAACATGATAAACTACTGTATCAGACACAGTAATAAAGAGAGGAGAATTTCAAATGGCAGTAAAATTAAAATTACAAGGAATTAAACCTTTTGTAAGGGAACATGAATTGGGATACATGGCACCACTGGTAAAAGCTTGCCATGAACAACTGCATGCTAGAACAGGTGCAGGTAATGACTTTTTAGGTTGGATAGACCTTCCTGTAAATTATGACAAAGAAGAATTTGCTAGAATTAAAAAAGCAGCTGAAAAAGTACAAAAAAACAGTGAAGTTTTAATTGTTATTGGTATTGGCGGTTCTTATTTGGGTACAAGAACAGCTTTAGATTTTATCAAATCTCCATTCTACAATGAAGATAAATCTAAAAAAACACCTGATATTTATTTTGTAGGAAATAACATTAGTTCCACATATATTAATGATATATTAAATATTATGGGTGACAGAGATTTCTCTGTAAATGTCATTTCTAAATCTGGTACAACAACAGAACCAGCAATCGCTTTTAGAATTTTTAAACAAAAATTAGAAGAAAAATATGGTGCTGAAGGTGCAAAAGAAAGAATTTTCGCCACAACAGATAAAGCAAGAGGTGCTTTAAAAAACCTTTGCAATGAAAAAGGATATGAAACATTTGTTATTCCTGATGATGTAGGTGGTAGATTTACTGTATTAACTCCAGTTGGTCTTTTTGCTATGGCTGTTGCAGGTATTGATATTGATGCTGTTATGAAAGGTGCAGCAGATGCTCGTGAGGCTTACAGCGTAGATGATATTACAAAAAATGAAAGCTATCAATATGCAGCTTATAGAAATATGTTCTTTAACAAAGGCAAAACAGTAGAAATTCTTGCAAATTATGAACCACATATGGTATCTTTTGGAGAATGGTACAAACAGCTTTTTGCAGAAAGTGAAGGAAAAGACAGTAAAGGTATTTTCCCTGTTAGTGCAAACTTCTCTACTGATTTACATTCTATTGGTCAATTTATACAAGACGGTAATAACTTCTTGTTTGAAACTGTTATATGGAGTAAAGAACCAAAATCAAATATAACAATACAGGAAGACCCTGAAAATGTAGATGGATTAAACTTTGTTGCAGGCAAAGATATGCATTTTGTAAACAATAAGGCATTTAACGGCACATTACTCGCTCACATGGACGGCGGTGTACCAAACATGATTGTTGAAATAGATAAAATGGACGCATATAACTTTGGCTATCTTGTATACTTCTTTGAAAAAGCAGTAGGTATCAGCGGATACCTTATTGGTATCAATCCATTTGACCAACCAGGTGTTGAAGCATACAAAAAGAATATGTTTGCACTTCTTGGCAAACCAGGATTTGAAGATAGAAAAGAAGAATTGGAAAAACGTCTTTTATAATATCAATGAGAAAGAGATGTATATTACATCTCTTTCTTTTACTTTTTATTGCAGAAAGGATTTTTATATAAAAACAACAATATTATTTGATTTAGATGGTACATTAACAGATTCTGCTCCTGGTATTATTGAAACAATGCAATATGCATTAAATAAAAAGGGCATTATCCCTCCTGATGATTTACATTTTATATTAGGTTCTCCTCTTATAGATACCTTTATAAACACTTTTCATATGTCACAGCAATCTGCAAAAGAGGCATATCAATATTACTATAAAAGATATGCTGAAAAGGGAATGTATCAAAACAGCGTTTTTGAAGGAGTAAAAGAAATGCTTTCCGAATTAAAAAAACATGGTAAAAAACTTGCTGTTGCTACTTCAAAATCAGAAGATTTTGCAAATGAAATTATAGAACATTTTGAGTTATCAGAATATTTTGATTGTATTGCAGGAAATCATTTAAACACAAGAGACACCAAAGCAAAAGTAGTTTGTTATGCCTTGGAGCAATTACAGTGCAATCCAGAATCTGCTATACTTGTGGGTGACAGAATGTATGACATAATTGGAGGAAAAACAGCAGGTGTAAATGTAATTGGTGTATTATATGGCTATGGAGAAATGCAGGAATTACAGCAATATGGTGCGGACGCTATCGCAAAAACACCCCAAGATGTTGTTGAAATCATATTAAATTGGTATAAAAGAACAGAACCATTCTATTAATAAATGGTTCTGTTCCCTTTTTGATAGTTTAATTTATATTTTCAAATACATCTTCTGGCATGATACTATTTTGAATCAGTCCTTCTTTTTTCAGCCAATCTATATTATTTTGCCATACATCAGCATTTTGTGATAAAAATGGTGTGTTTTCTGTTTCCATAACAGTTAAAAGCATATCCATACTTTTTTGTTCTACTTCCTTTTTTAATGGGAAATTTTCTTCATTTTGATTATCTAATAATATTTGTAATGCTTCTTCTTTATGTTCTTTTGTATATTCAAAACCTTTTATAGATGCTCTTAAAAACTTTTGTATTTTCTGTTTATTATTTTGTAGTGTACCATTTCCAGCTAATAACACTAATTCATAATAATTTGGTACACCATATTCATTAGGATAATAATATTGTATTTCAAAACCTTCTGCTTCCATTTGAGGCACTTCATGATTTACCATACAACCTATTGTTGCATCTACTTTCCCTGTTGTCATAGATGACATTAAATCAAAACCAACATCAATCAATTCTACATTTGCATTTTCTGTTGCACCCACATATTCCATATTTGATTTTATCATACCTTCTGATATTGCTGAGCCACTTTGTCCTACCTTTTTTCCTATCAAATCTTTAGGAGATGAAATATTCTTTTCTTTTAATGATAATATAATATTCAAAGGAGATTGAACCAATGCTCCCACAGATTTTACAGGTATATTTTCATTTGCTACTGTCATAATAGTGTCATGTAAATAATATATACCCATGTCAGCCCTACCTGCTGCTGTCAAAGAAAGTGCATCATTTGTATTTGCTGGGAATCTTATATTAACATGAAGTCCTTCTTCTTCATAATACCCCTTTTCCATAGCAACATATATAAAAGAATGTATCGCATTAGGATACCAGTCTAATACAATGTCAAATTCTTCTAAATCTTCATTAGATTGTGCTGTTGCTTGTTGTTCGCTCTGCTGCTCTGTTTGTTGTTCATTATGTGCACTGCAAGCTGCCATCAATACCATAATACAGACTAAAAACATTGCTAATACTTTTTTCTTCATCATTCAAATTTCCTTTCTCCATGTAATTAATCTTTTTTCTATTATACTTACAATGGCAACACTTACCATTGCCACAAATGAAAGTAATACTATTGGTGCAAATACACCTGCACCATCTAATTGTGTCATCATTCTTTTGCTAAAATAGCCTAACCCACTTTGCGCTCCTAACCATTCTGCAATCGCTGCACCAATAATACTCATAGGTATCGCCATTTTAATTGCTGAAAAAAATGCAGGTAATGCTGTAGGTAGTTTTAATTTTATAAATATATCTTTTTTATTTGCGCCATATGTTATTAGTAATTCTTCCATTTCCCTTTTTGTAGATTTCAAACCATCATATACTGTTATGACTATGGGAAAAAATGTAATCAATATTGTTACAAGCACTTTGCTCCATATGCTATAACCAAACCAAAGTACAAAAAGCGGTGCGATTGCTGTTGTTGGTATGGTTTGAGATGCAACAATTAAAGGATAAAGTGCATTTTCAATATTTGTATTCATATCCATAATAATGGCTAAAAATAATCCTAGTATAATAGAAATGAATAACCCTAAAAATGTAACACTCATTGTTGCAGGTAGATGTACCAAAAATAATATTCTTCTTAGTTCCCACAATTTTACTATAATCTGCAAAGGAGAAGGCAATATATATGCTGCATCAATACCCATAGCAATACACTGCCAAAATAGGAGTATCAAAAATCCCAAAATGAAAGCTGGCATATTTTTTTTCATTGTTTTTTCTCCTTTACTGTCTTAATTTTTCAATAAGCTGTTCTTTCAATTCTACAATATTTTGTTTTTTTAAATCTTCTCTTTTTCTATCAGGAGGTAATGGTACTTCTATTTTTGTCATATGAGAAAAAGGTCTTTCTTGTATTACAAATATATATTTTGATAAAAATATTGCCTCCTCTACATCATGTGTTATAAATAATATTGTTTTATGAAAATGAAGCCATTGTTTCAAAAGCCATTCTTGCATATCTACACGTGTTAAAAAATCTAATGCACTAAAAGGCTCATCCAACAAAAGCATTTCTGCCCCTGCTAAAAGTGTTCTTGCAAAAGAAATCCTTTGTTTCATTCCTCCTGATAATTCTTTAGGATATTTTTTAGCATATTCTAAAAGTCCTACTTCTTTCAATACTTCATAACATTTTTGCTGTTGTTCCTTTTTGGGTACTTTTTGCAATTCCATAGGTAAACAAATATTTTTCTCAATATTTTTCCATGGAAAAAGTAAATCTTTTTGGGGCATAAAAGCACTATATTGTTTTATTTGTTGTATTGGCTTACCATCAATCAGTATTTCTCCCTTTTGTGGTTTTTCTAATCCATTGATTAAACGAAATATGGTGCTTTTTCCACATCCACTTGCTCCAATGATAGAAACAAATTCCCCATTTTCTACACAAAAACTCAACTCCTTCATCATTACCTGTTCATATTGTGCATACTGAAAACTTACATTTTGAAATTCTAACACGTTTTACATCTCCTTTTTATAGGACATATCCCAAAAGGCATATTCATAACGACTACAATGAATAAACACTGTTTTTAATTCTTCTATTCTATTTTGTGAAATATCTTTTCCTAACTCATCTGTTAATGCAATCAATTCTTCTGTATCTTTTCTATATTCTTCTGAAGAATACCCTTTTACCCATTCCCCATATAAAGGGTGTTGTAATGCATTTGGTATATTTACATGATGTTCCCCTATTACTTGATAACTCCATGCACAAGATAATATAGCAACCAAAATACCTAATGCATCTCCATTATATGCTACTTCCAACATATAGCTTGTATAAGAACGATTTGCTAATGATTGCTGTGCTTCACTCACTTCTTGCTCTGAAATACCTAGTCTTTCCATATATATTTTATGTATGTTCATTTCTCCATTTAATGTATTATGAACCATAGATGCAAATTTACGCATTAATTTTTCTTGTTTGCTTTTTACTACACCTAATGCAAACACTTTTGAATATTCCAAAAGATATAAATAATCTTGTATCATATAATATCGAAATATATCTGGAGACAATGTTCCCTCTCCTAACTGTTTTACAAATGGATGACATAAATAACTTTTCCATATTTCTTCTACACTTTCATATAATACTTTTGATAATTTCATAAACTACTATCCTTTCTTTTATAATTTTTTGTAAATAAAAAAGCAAAAGCACATTTCCCAAAAGGAAATTTACTTTTGCCCATATTTAGACAATGTTGCTTCCTTTCGTTGGTACTAACCACGTCAAGTTCAAAGGGTCAAGCGGTATGCTTTCTCAGCCAACAAAAGGCCCCCCTAGCAGTTACTATTTATAATACAAAGTATAGTATTATAAATATATTTTGTCAACATTTACTTTTTATAATTCATTTTTTATACTTTATTTATTGATTTGTAACAAAAAATGATTTTCACAATATGCTATGATTATTTTTGTTGCTGATTAAAGTAGATTGCAGTATAATATTTTTACTATTACCAATATATTAAAAAAGAATGAAAATATTGATAGTATATTTATGATTACATAGAAAAGAGGCTGTTATATGGATGATAATATGCTTTTAAATTTAGCATTAGATGCTGGAGAAATTATGTTGGCAGCAGGTGCAGAAACACATAGAGTTGAGGATACTATGGAGCGTATTCTTGCTATGGGAGGAGAAAATCTTCCAGAAGCAATTACATTTTCAAATGTGCTTATAGTAAGTATACATAGTCCTCTTTCAGGCTGTCTTACTATGTCCAGAAAAGCACCTTCTCGCAGTACAGATTTTGCTAAAATATGTCGTGTAAATGATTTATCAAGACGTTTTACATCGGGAGAAATTCCCATTGAGCAAGCCTATCAGGAACTGTATACCATATACAATGAGCCTCTTTTTTCTGGATTTTGGAATATACTTTCCTATGGTGTTGCTTCTGGTGCTTTTACACTGATGTTAAAAGGTACATTAGGTGATAGCATAAGTGCTTTTATAACAGGTATACTTTTAGGGCTTTTTATGACATTTTTATCTACAAAACAAGTTCCCTATTTTTTGCGTTCTCTTTTTGGAGGGGCATATACTGCTTTTTTTGCCGTGCTTTTTTATTTATCTGGATTGGGTAACCAATATAGTTTAATTATTGTAGGTAGTATTATGACATTACTTCCAGGTGTCACATTAACAAATGCTATACGTGATGTTATGGAATCTAATTTTTTAAGTGGTACATCCAAAATTATGGAAGCATTTTTAATAGCAACTTCCATTGCTGGAGGTGTTGGTGTTGTATTAAGCTGTTATCATGGCATATTATCTTTATTTGGAGGAATGTAAATGTTTTTGGATCTTGTTTTTCAAGTTATAATGTCTTTTTTTGCTTGTATTGCATTTTCTATTATATTTAATGCTCCTAGAAAAGAACTGCCTTTTTGTGGCATAAGTGGCAGTGTTAGCTGGGGAGTTTACTTTTTTGTCAATCAAATGCTTTCACAGCAAGTATTTGCTACATTTTTAGCAACACTTGCTGTAACAACACTATGTCGTTATCTTTCATCTGTACGTTTTGCACCTTCTACAATGTATCATATTGCAGGTATATTACCTCTTGTTCCTGGTATGAATATTTATAATGCTATGTCGGGTATATTAAGTAATGACCTTTTATACTGTTTTGAACAAGGTGTTGCGGCTTTAAAACTTGCATCTGCTATTGCTATTGGCTCTATATTAATATTGTCATTACCACAATCTATGTTTCAAATTTCATTTAAAAATAATAAATAACACGATATTGTAGAAAGGAATGTTTCTATGAAAAATTTTTTACAACAAAACAAATTACTGATACAACATATCAGTATATTATTCATAAGCATACTTTCTGCCTATATTTTTTTTCAATATTTATTTACATTCATAGCACCCTTTTTTATAGGCTGGCTATTTAGTTTATTATTTACACCATTTGTCAATTTTTTAGAAAATAAGGCAAATATTCCTCGTTGGATAGGAAGTTTAATTTCTATATTGCTTTTAATTGCATTTTTCGCTGTTATTGTATTTGGATTGTGGCGAAAATTATATACAGAAGCACAGCTTTTTTATGAAAATCTTCCATTTTATATTAATGAACTTCAAAATTCTATTAAAAAAATATCTGATGATATAGATAATGTAATACAGCATTTACCTGTTGATGTTCGTCCTTATATCAATACATCATTTAATGGTATTTTGAGTACACTTCCCTCTTTGATACAAAGCGGAGGAAGTCAATCTTTTAGTATTTTAAAGGCAATTCCTAATTTATTTATGATTATTATTGTTGCTTTAATTTCAGCTTACTTTTTTACAAAAGATAAGGCATTGATATCGGAATTTTCACAAAAACATTTTCATACACTATTTGAGGGACAATTAAAAGAGGCAAAGGAACATTTAAAATATTCTGTGGTGGGTTATATCAAAACACAATGTATACTTATGCTTTATACATTTGCTATTTGTGTAATAGGGCTGTTAATATTGCGCTCTCCATACGCCCTGCTTTTAAGTGTTATCATTAGTCTAATTGATGCTTTACCTTTTTTTGGAAGTGGCTTTATATTATGGCCTGGTGCCGTAATATATATGATTATGGGAAGTCCTTCTATTGCCGTAGGATATATCATTATATATATTTGCGTCAATTTTATGAGACAAATTATGCAACCTAAAATACTTGGTACACAAATAGGATTACACCCCTTATTGATATTGATTTCTATGTATATTGGTTTAAAATGTATAGGATTTTTAGGTATGATTATAGGACCTATATTAGCTGTATTGCTTAAAGCAGTTTATCAAGCTGGAGAAAATGTAGACATTGAAAAATTACTTCATCAAAATAATCAAAAAGAGTAAAAAAAGTTATATTTTCTATAAAAATCCATTTACGATTAGTAAAACGAAGTTTTTCATAAAAGTTTTGTCCAACTTTTTTAAAAGTTGGTAGGAGTGGTGGGTAGAATCCCCACGGTCTTAAATGCTCCAAGCGTATTTTTGAAGGGACGTTCGCTTAGCGTCGACCAGAGCGAAGCATAGTCCAGCGTCCCGCAATTTTATATTATTCTTTTTTATTCATTCATTTTTGAAAGTAACTATAATAATAAATCACAAACATAACGAACTTGTTTCATATCAGCATTGCGTAGAAGTGTTATCATATCAGAAAAATCAGTATAACATTTTAATGATAAAATAAGCATTGATATTCATTTTTTGAAATATTTACTTTTAAAATATTTTAAAAATCTTTCTAATTCCTCATTTGCTTTTTCTGGTAAATGATTAAAATAAATTATTTTGGGTTTACTTTTGATAGGTGAAGGTGTATCTGTAATTCCAAGAAGATAATCCAATGATACATTAAAATATTTTGCTATTTTTATTTTCATATCATCATCTGGTGTAATGATGTTTCTTTCATATAATGAAATAGAATTTTCTGAAACAGAAAGTATTTTCGCTAAATCTTTTTGTGTTAATCCTTTATCTTTTCTAAGTTCGCTCAATCTTTCTCCGTCCATTTCGTTCACCTCTTTCGTTTTTGAGTTTATCAAACGAAGTGATACAACAAAATAATACACAAGTATATTGTGTATTTTTATTATTTACATACACAATATACTTGTGTATAATAAAGCAATGAACTATAAAATTTTATATTTACAAAAAAACTACAAAGATTGGAGTGTGTTTTGATTGGAATTTCCTAAGAGATTAAAAGCATTAAGAACAGAAAAAAAATAACACAAGTAAATTTAGCACACGAATTGAATTACGGCTACACCGCAATAGCAAATTATGAAAGTGGAAGAAATCAACCTAATATAGTAGATTTGACAAAACT